>Ga0172380_10001734_pt1 | contig 36954 bp, 35 predicted proteins | sample Leawe162metaG_FD_119747 | JGI IMG/M metagenome (GOLD analysis project Ga0172380, IMG submission 119747) | Leachate microbial communities from a municipal landfill in Southern Ontario, Canada - Leachate well 162 metaG | ecosystem: Engineered > Solid waste > Landfill > Unclassified | place...
ACATAATTAAATTATATAAAAATGAACTGCACTAGGCAAGACCTAGTGCATAGTATTTCAACATTTTTATGAACGCATCCAGTGATCTGGAAGTAATTTTGAAAGTTGTTTTGTTTTATTTTCAGACAAATGAACAAGTGTCTTTTTATTATTTAAATCAATTTGAAGAATAAATTCTCTACACCTACCACAAGGAGGAATAACTGTATTCCCTCTTGTTTCTTTAACTGAAAGTATTTCCTTAATTTCTGATTCTCCATTTTTTAACATTTCTGCAACAGCTGAGTGCTCTGCACAGAAACCAAGACCACAACATGATTCAATACAAACTCCAGTATAAATATTCCCCTTAGAAGTCAGGAGCGCACAACCAACCCCACCGCAACTTGCGTATTTTGTAAGCTTTCTCTGTGTACTAATCTTTGAGGCTTCCTCTTTTAATTTTTTAAAATTTTTTGTAATCATAATTTTATTTTAACATGCGTTAGGTCTTGCCTAACGCAGGCGTCTATAAGGATTTTTATTTTGCGTAGACTGTAGCGTCGTCGAGTTTTATAGATAGGAGTTTTGATGCACCCATGATGTCCATAGTCACACCGTAGAGGACTTGGGCTCGAGACATGGTCTCACGATTGTGAGTCACTACGATGAGCTGTGAGCATGAGGATAGATTCTCTATCATATTTCCATACTTACGAGAGTTTGCTTCATCTAGTGCTGCATCTGTCTCGTCTAGGACTAGGAATGGTGGTGGATTCACCTGTGATATAGCAAAGAGTAATGCGATAGATGTGAGAGATCTCTCTCCACCAGATAACATGTGGAGGTCTTTGACTTTCTTTTGAGGTAGAGTCACGTTGATCTCTATTCCCCGCTCAAATCCTAGTTCATTGTCATCTTCACTATCTTCTGATACTTCTTCGAGTTCATCTTTTTTGCGGCTCTTTTTATGCTCCATAGTCACAGATAGGAATGCTGATCCGCCACCGAACATAAGAGAAAAGAAATCTTGGAATTGTTTATTTATCTTTTCTACGCCCTGCTTGAATTCAGTATCTAATGTCTCTTTTAGGTCTACTATCAATGTACGTAGTGATTCGATACTCTTTTGTAAATCATTTAATTCTTTTTCCAGGAATATATCTCTTTCTTTTGTATCTTCGTATTCTTTGAGTAAATCACCTCCTCCTAGGGCCCCTGCATCTTCTAATTTGATTTTAATACGCTCTATCTTGCGTCTAGATTCATCTTGACTAGCACGAATGACATTTGCACCATCTACTTCTATATTATTAAAACCTAGGACCTCTCGGCCCACTAGCACAGCTGACTCGGTCATCTCTCCATCAAAAGCATTTTTTATTTGCGCCAATTTTTCTTCTTCAAAAGTTATGGAGTGTAGATCTGAATTTAATACATTTTTCTGTGAGAGTAATTCATACACTACCTTTTCACTATCACGATTTTCATTTTCAAATTCTTTTTCTTCTGCACGAATGATTCCGATAGACACCAGGACATCTTCTTCTTCTTTAGCAATCAATTCGATATCCATGACTGTTCCCTCGCGCACAGATTCTAGCTCTAAGTATTCGCGCTTTAATTCTTCTTTTGCACTATTCACCTCATCTTTATTTGAAGTCACACGAATAGAACCAAGACGATTCTTGATACGAGAAAATATATCTTTTAATTCAGAAATGACTTCTGTCCTATTGGCTTCATCGATATAGCTTTCCAAATCATCAGCAAATGACTGCCAAGCTTCTTTGGATATAGTATCTTCTTTTACCTCTGGAGCACGATTAATGCCACGCATAATACTGTCTATAGATCCTTCTACACGACCCAATTTGCGAGAGAGCTCGTCTTTGCGTGCACGCAAACCAGACATATATAATTCTTTTTGATTTAGAGCTTCTTTGAAATTCAAGACACTTTCTTTTGTGTCCTTGTTTTTATTTATAGATTCGATTCTCTCATCTAGAGACAGTAAATTCTCGTCGATGATACGACGCTTGTGATGTAGTCTGGTCGTCTCATGCTTTATATATGCAGATTCTTTTGAAAGATAATCTTTGTATAGATTGCCGAGTTCTTCTCGCATCTCTCGAGCACGCTCCAATTTTTCTACCTGCTTTTTTAGGAAATTTAAATGTGGCACCACCTCTCTGCGCATAGCACTCACCTCTTTCATATTCAAAACTGTCTTGTCGAGTTTTCTCTCTGTTTCCTTTATGCGGAATTGATAAACTTTGAGTCCGAGAGCATCCTCGATCATCCCTCTGCGATCACGGCTATTAGCATTGAGTACGCGATCAGCCTCACCCTGAGATATGATGTGGTGACCAGAACTACCAATATTCACAGAGGCCAACAAATCATTGATATCTTTTAGTCTGACTTCTGTGCCATTGATCAAGTATTTATTTGCACCGTCGGCATACACTTCACGAGTGACAGTAACTTCATCATAGTCGAGAGTCACACCTAGGCCGGAATTTGTAAAAGAAAATATCTTGTCTTTGTTATCAAATGTGATGGTCACGGATGCGCGATTCGCCTGCGACATAGATTTTGATCCCTTGAATATCAAATCCACCCCACCTTTTCCACGGAGGGGTTTCATAGACTGTTCACCGAGTACGAATCTGATCGCTTCTACTATATTGGACTTTCCAGAACCATTTGGACCTACGATAGCAGTAACAGGCGTTGTAAAATTCACAACGCTTTTTTTACCAAATGATTTAAATGAAGAAAGCTCAATTGATTTTAATGTCATATTATTTTTCCTTGAAACGGAAAACTAGTCGAGCCACCCCTTTGCCTCTAGTGCATTGCGAGCTGCTGATTGCTCTGCCTCTTGCTTGCTCTTGCCCTTGCCCTCGGCGATACGATCATCACCAAAAAATATTGCAATTGTAAAATGTTTGTCGTGGTCGGGACCGGATTCATTTACGACTTTGTATGAAGGAGTGACTCCTACGTATTCTTGGGATTTTTCTTGGACTAGAGATTTTGCATCGCGCCACAATTTTTTGGCTACGATCATATCTATCTTACCAAATAATGTGCGAGCGATAAACTCCTCGGCTACACCATAACCTTGATCTAGATATACTGCACCTACATATGCCTCATAAGTATTCGCTAGGATATAACTGCGGGCTTTGCCCGTATCCTTGGCCTCACCCTTTGAAAGAAGGAGGTAATTATTCATTCCCAGCCCCCCCGCTACTTCACCGATAATCACAGCATTTACGAGTGCTGATCGATAAGCAGTCAGCTCACCTTCATCGCACTTTGGATATTTTAAATATAGGTAGTTTGTAACTGCCAATTCCAATACTGCATCACCTAGAAATTCTAGACGCTCATTGTGAGAAAGGCGTGAACCAGAATTTTCATTTATATAAGAGCGGTGAATAAATGCTTGCTCTAAAAGTCTTTTGTCGTTAAAGATTATATCTACCTCTTTTTCGAATTGTGTAAAATCAATCATATCTTAGTAGAAAGTAGAAAGTAGAAAGTAGAAAGTAGACACCTACTAACTACCATCTACCTACTACTCACTTTTCTTAGTTAATATTTCGATAGACTTTGTCAAAAGCGGAACCATATTTTCATAAATACGGAGTCCAGCAATCTCCTCTATCGGGAACCATCGTGCATCGTCGAGACCGCCTGTACCCTTTTCGAGAGTTATCTCTGTATAAGCTGACTCAGCTAGGAAGAATACTACTTGCTTGCGAATCTTGCCTTTTTCTGGATGACTAGCGATGTATTCATTGCGTCCGAGCATCTCCTTGATAGTGATATCCAGATCCATCTCTTCTTTTATCTCGCGGATAGCGCCCTGCTCTTCATTCTCGCCATCTTCAATGCCACCCTTTGAAAGAGTCCAGTATCCGAATACATCATGAACAAAAGCAAAGTGTATCTTGCCATCATGGCGTGCATAAACTACAGCACCAGCTTTCTTTTCAATTGGGAATTTTGCAGGATCAGTCTCGAATTGCTTTACAACCTTTTTCTTGCCCATATCATCCTTGCCTGGCTCGCCGATCTCTTTGTAGACACCACCTAGGACTCCGTTCACAAAGCGACTAGAATTCTCTCCACCGAAACTCTTTGCGAGCTCGATAGATTCATTGATAGCCACCTTTGGAGGGACTTGGGTACGGTCACCGAAAAGGAGCTCAAATAGACCCATACGCAAGATATTGCGGTCAACGATAGATATCTTGTCGAGAGGCCAATCAGGCGCAGCTTTTTCTATAATCTCATCGATTATAGTCTTTTTCTTTACGACACCGTTAAAAATCTCTTCTATGAAAGAGTTATCATTTAATCCAGGACCGAATTCTTCGATATTACGCTCGAGCATATCGCTCGGAGCCTCATCTTTATTCACACCGAAATCCCACTCAAAGAGTGTTTGGAGAACAATTGAACGTGAAAGGTGCCTGTTTGCCATAATTTTAAATTAGGGACTAGCTTCTAGTTGCTAGGGGCTAGTATAGATACTAGAACTTAGCAACTAACACCTAGGACCTATTTTGCTTTTGTTTTTGCTACTTTTTTTGTAACTTTCTTCACTACATCGAGAACTTTTCTACCACGATACATGCCACAGTTTTTACAAACTGAGTGAGTCTCCTTTGGAGCCTGACAATTTGAACAAGCACCAAAAACAGTGCCTTTCAAAGCATGATGTGAGCGTCGATTCCCTGTATGAGAACGTGTATGTCGCATTCGTACTACCATAGATACAAGTATACTGATTTTCAGCCAAAATGCAAATAGAGCCGGTTCGCTATGCGAACTGGCTCTAATGTTTTCTGACAAACAACTAAATGTACTTACAAAGATCAGGGAATTTACGATCTGCTCTCATCTGAACCATAAAATTTATCCAGACCATCATAAACTCTTTGTGTCCTCTGTTAAAGTTTTGATCACGGATCAAATCCTCGATGGAAACAAATTCGTGTTTTTTGTTCTCTGCATCACGCATATTGCGAGTCAGCATAGCTCCTTTTTTGTCGTTTATCCATAAAAGAATCTTAAAATGAGTATGGTCGCTATGACCAGCCTCTTTGTCTTCTTTTGAAGGAAGAACTCTTTGGTCCACAAATGTTACCTGGGTAGGAACAAATCCGGTTTCTTCAGCCATTTCTCTTGAGATACTCTGGCGAATTGTTTCGCCTTTAATAGAAGTTCCACCTGGAATCTTTCGAATAGGGGCACCTCTTTTGTTGTCAGTATTAATGACAGTAGAAAGATGAGTTTTCCCATCAATAAATTGAGGGATAAAATAAATAGTAGCAAAATTAAACCCATCTTCATGTTTTAAATCTTGCACTACGCAATGAGATAAGCCAGAAACCAATTTTAATTTTGAATTTCCCCAATTAATGATCATTGAATCTGAAGCGGACGTACCACTTCCTCCACCTTGGTTCGATTCGTTACCAGGGCTGAATTTGTTTACAAACATCGTTTGACGTATTTAGTATATTATATCACAAAGAAACAACAAAGTCAATACCTAAAAAGGCTTGATTTTTAAGGTTATAAATTATAATATAAATAGATATAGAGATTGTTGTGGCTACCAACCACTATCCCCTAAAAAGGACCGCGAGGCTAATCTATGCATAGAGAACAAAGTTGGGTGGAACCGCGACGTTAGACTCGCCCCGACAAGAATGAAGCTTTTTCATTTTTGTCGGGGCGATTTTATTTTATAAGACTAAAAAATAATTATGGAACAAAAAATTCAAAACATAAGACATACACTGGCCCACATATTGGCCCAAGCTGTAAAAGAACATTACCCAAATTCACAATTAACTCTTGGCCCTGCCATAGACAATGGTTTTTATTATGATATCGATTTCACCACAGACAAACTCAGTGACGAAGACCTAGAAAAGATACAGAATACAATGATCAAGAATCTCCCCTCTTGGACAGCATTTACACACGAAGAAGTAAGCAAAGAAAAAGCGCTAGAAGCTTTCACTGGCAATGTATACAAAACAGAATTGATAAATGAAATTGCAGATCGTGGAGATAAAATCACACTATACACCTGTGGTGGTTTTACAGATCTTTGCCGTGGAGGACATGCAGAAAATCCCGCATCTGAAATCCTATCTGATTCATTCAAACTTTCTCATGTAGCCGGAGCATACTGGCGCGGTAGTGAGGAGAATAAAATGCTCACTCGTATCTATGGACTAGCATTTGAAAATAAAGAAGCTCTCGATACATATATATATCAGCAAGAAGAAGCAAAGAAGAGAGACCATAGAAAGCTCGGTGCAGAGATGGAGCTATTCGCATTCTCTGATTATGTAGGACCAGGTCTACCACTATGGCTACCAAATGGGGCAGTGATCACAGAAGAGCTAGAGAAGCTAGCAAAAGAGACAGAGTTCCTAGCTGGCTACAAGCGCGTCCGCACACCACACTTGGCAAAAGAGAGTATGTACCTAACGAGCGGTCACCTACCATACTACGAAGAGTCTATGTACCCTGCTATGGAGTACGAGGGTGTAAAATATTACCTCAAGGCTATGAACTGCCCTCATCATCACCAGATATTTGATGCTCACAAGAAAAGCTATAAGGACCTACCTCTACGTCTCGCTGAATACGGATCTTGCTACCGCCACGAAAAATCCGGAGAACTATTTGGATTGATGCGCGTACGATCACTATCTATGAACGATGCACATATATACTGTACAGAGGAACAATTCGCAGATGAATTCCGTGCTGTAAATGAGATGTACATAAAATATTTCAAAATATTTGGTATCGATAAATATGTAATGCGCTTTTCTACTCATGCCCCTGAAAAGCTAGGCAAGAAATATGTAGACCAGCCAGACCTTTGGAAAAAAACTGAGGACATGGTTCGCCAAGTTCTCATAGATTCAAATATTCCATACGTAGAGATTCCTGATGAAGCTGCATTCTATGGACCAAAGATTGATGTTCAGGTATGGAGTGCTATCGGCCGTGAATTCACACTAGCCACAAACCAAGTAGACTTTGCAGTCCCAGCAAAATTCGGCCTGACATATACATCACATGACAACAAACAAGAAACTCCACTATGTATCCACCGTGCACCACTGGGCACTCACGAGCGATTCACAGGATTCCTGATCGAGCATTATGCAGGAATATTCCCTACTTGGATTTCGATCAATCAGGTGGGTATAGTTCCAGTAAAAGAAGCTCACGATGAATATGCGAACGAACTTGCAAATGAACTAATGGGTAATTTTATCAGAACAAATATTGTCTCTGGTAGAGATAGTCTAGGTAGTCGTATACATGAAGCAAAGAAACACCACACTCCATACGTGATAGTCATCGGAGATAAAGAAAAAGAAAGCGGCATGCTTACAATTGAAACTAGAAACAAAGAAAAGATTCAAATGACTAAAGAAGCATTTATAGAAAAGATTACAAAAGAGATAAAAGATAGAAGCTAAAAATAGCACAAAAAAATCCCACAGGTCGGACCTGTGGGATTTTTTTGTGCTATTTTTAGAAATCTAGATTTGCCATCTTGGCATGAGACTGGATAAAGGCTTTGCGTGGTGGGACCTCTGAACCCATCAACATATCAAATACTTTATTTGCCTCTACTGCATCATCTATCTGAACTTGCTTTAATATTCTACGAGCAGGATCCATAGTAGTCTCCCAGAGCTCTTCGGCATTCATTTCTCCGAGACCCTTGTATCTTTGAACATGGATTTTTGTGGACGCTTTTTTGTTTTTTACCTCTTCTTCCTCCTCTGTTTCTTCTTCTACACCGGCTGCCTCATTCTCAGATTCTTTGAGTAACTCTTCGAGATTCACAGCATCCTTGCCTAGAATCTTGTCGCGCTCTTCATCACTGTATGCATAGAATATCTCTTTACCTTTCTTGATCTTAAATAGTGGTGGCTGGGCAATATATACATATCCAGCATCGAGGACTAATTTAAAGTATCGATACATCAGAGTCAGTATGAGTGTACGGATGTGTGCACCGTCCACGTCGGCATCGGTTGCGATGATGATCTTGTGATAGCGCATCTTTTCTAGATCAAAAGTATCTCCGATAGATGTACCCATAGCGATAACCAGATTTTTAATCTGCTCAGATCCAAGCATACGATCCAATCTTGCACGCTCGACATTGAGTATCTTTCCACGGAGTGGGAGGATGGCCTGAGTCTTTCTATCGCGTCCCATCTTGGCTGTACCACCAGCAGAGTCTCCCTCCACTATGAACAGTTCTGATTCTAATGCTGATTTTGACTGACAGTCAGCGAGCTTTCCGGGGAGAGTCATACCCTCTAGTGCACCCTTGCGGAGCACAGAGTCCTTTGCAGCCTTGGCAGCTTTACGGGCACGTAGTGCTAGCAAGCCCTTGTTTATTATAGATTTTGCTTCATCAGGATTCTCTTCAAGGAACATTGTAAAGGCATCTCCAAATGCAGTAGCCGTAGCACCCTGTGCCTCTGTAGATCCGAGCTTTGCTTTTGTCTGACCTTCGAATTGAATCTCACGGAGCTTTACAGATACGACAGCCATCAGACCTTCGAGCACATCATCTCCAGTGAATCCACCGTCTGCTTCTTTGATCAGATTATTTTTCTTACCATAAGTATTTAGTATTCTTGTGAGAGCAGTCTTGAATCCTGTGATATGTGTACCACCTTCTGGGTTGTAGATATTGTTTGCAAATGGAACGATACGTGAAGAAAAGTCATCGATGTATTGCAATGCCACCTCGACTCCTACATCATCTACTTCTTTCTCTACATAGAAAACTGTCGGATTGATAGTCTTTTGAGATTTGTTGTAGAACTTTACAAGAGATACTAGACCACCCTCAAAGTAGAATGAAGTAGAAGGTACCTCGAGCTCAAGCTCTGAGAACCAGATAACATCATTGAAATCTACATTCTTTTTTGTGAGCACAGCCTCGCCCATATCTCGAGCGTCGATGATATGTATACGTAGTCCTTTTACAAGGTATGCCTGCTGACGAAGATGATTCACAATTGTATCCCAATCAAATTTTACTTCTTTGAAAATTTCTACATCTGGCTCGAATGTGATGATAGTGCCATGCTCTTTTGAATTACCTACTTTTTTAACAGCAGCTTTCTTTTTACCTTGAGAGTATTCCTGTACATATTGGCCACCGTCTCGGTGTACACATGCACGTGTGTAGATAGACAATGCATTCACCACAGACGCACCTACTCCGTGTAGACCTCCGGATACTTTATACCCACTACCTTCGCCTCCGAATTTACCTCCAGCATGGAGTGTAGTCATCACAGTCTCGAGAGCTGAAACTTTTGTCTTTGAGTGTATGTCCACTGGGATACCACGGCCATTGTCGGCTACGCGAACTTGATTGCCAGGCAAAAGGACTACTTCAATACGATCAGCATATCCACCCATGGCCTCGTCGCGAGAGTTGTCGAAAATTTCCCACACCAAATGGTGCAATCCATCAATACCAGTAGAACCGATATACATACCAGGGCGACGGCGCACTGGCTCTAGACCCTCTAGAACTGAGATCTCATCCGCACCATACTTACCCTTTTTTGTTTCGTCTTTTGCCATCCCATTAAAAAAATTAAATTATAATACTTTATCTTTTATCCGAGTCTCGTTAATTTTTCTAACGGGACAGGTGTTTATAAAAATTAAAAATAAAGAAAATATCTCTTAAATTAAAGATATTTAGTGAGTATATTATAACAAAAAAACACTAAAGATACTAGTGTTTTTTTGTTATAAAAGCCTTATTATACAAGGGTAAATACGAATTATCTAACAGTATACCCCAATTTTGTTATTTTATCTGTGATATTCACCATTATCACATTCACCTCTTCATCTGTAAGTGTTTTTTCGTATGATTGAAACACCAAACGGAAGGCATATGATGTACGTCCCTCTTTTGTAAATTTATCCACAAGCTGTGGATCGCGAATTAACAATTCTGTACCGAATTCTTTATATATATCTTTCAAAACATCTGCCTCTACACTCTCTGGTACCCATACTGAAATATCTCGAGTCATGAATGGTAGTGTGGACCATGTCTTAAATGGATTAACCTCATCCCCCGCCTTCTCCTGAAAAGTAGAAGGGGCTGAATTCCCTCCTCTCATTTCAGGAGAGGATTGAGGTGAGGTGAACTTCTTTTCCGATGAAGCGACGAATTCCTGTAATGTCATCTCTTTTACTTCTTTTTTATTCGCAAAACATACATGAATTTCTTCTTTATCTTTCGAGAAGACTGTGCCAATTTCAAATATTTTTACTTCATTTAGACCTAAGAATGGGGCATTTAATTTATTCAAATTAAAACTCTCTTTTATTCCATCTGTCAGATTTTTTCGTAGGAAATTCTTGTCAGAAGCAGAAGCAAGAACCTCCACATCACCTTTATCTCTGAATCCATATGTAGCAACCTCTCTGTATCCATCCGCTAGCATTATAGCTCTCGCTTTTTGGATATTCTCATGGACTTCATTCTTGTTTGGAACAAAAGACAACTTTGGTATTGTCGGTATTACTTTGTCATAGCCAATCCATCGGCCGATCTCCTCTACCATATCCTGCTTTGTATCTAGATCTCTGCGTAATAGTGGGATTGTGACAGTCCACTCCCCTTTCTCAAAATCATTGGCATACCCAAAGCTATAATTATGCATAAATAGCTCGATATCTTTTTCAGATACACTAGATCCAAGCATTTTTGATACATCACTCGTATAGAATTTTATAGTTTTCTCTACTTCAGGATTTGGATATACATCTACTATATTTTCAAACACTGCGTCCGGACACATCTCAGATATCAGAGCAGACAATTCTTTCATAGCAAAAGAACAGAGAGATGAAGATAAATCATTCTCAAATCTCTTTGCTGAATCTGTCAGTATTCCTAGTCTGCGTGCAGTCTTACGAACAGTAGCCGCATCGAAATTCGCAACCTCAAGCAGAATTTCTGTAGTGGAATCAGAGACACCAGAATCAAAACCACCTTTTACCCCGGCTAGAGCTAAAGTTTTTTCTCCATCAGTAATGACGAGATCATTTGATTTCAATTTAGCTACGATTCCTTCCCTACCTACTAGCTTTAATTCTTCATCTTCATTTGCATTGCGAACTACGATATTTTCACCATTTATTTTATTTAAATCAAAAGCATGAGTCGGATTGCCACAGTTGTACATCACGAGATTTGTAGCATCGACGATATTATTTATTGATCTTTGTCCTATTGATTCTAGGTGCTTTACCACCCAGTCAGGAGATGGGCCAATCTTTACCCCACGTACAATACGCCCCATGTAGCGATTGCATTTATCAGTATCGAGTGTGATTTTTAGATTTGTATTTTTTGATTCTGGTATTTTGTAAATCTTGTCTGGATCATTGAAATTCAGTCCGAGCTGTCCTGCAAGTTCACGTGCAACTCCACTATGCGAGAGTAGATCATGTGCACGATTCGGCAAGATATTTATATCAAAAATCCAATCATGAATCCCGTTAGAGGCAGGGTCTGTTTCAATAGACCCGTCGGCTCTAATCGGGACTACCCCCTCTACCTCGGTCAGGTGGTATGTCAAAATATCTGCGATTTTATCCGCCTCGGGAATTTCTGGTATATACCATGACAGCCACTTGTAAGATATTTTCATATTAAAATTGATTAATTCTCAAATCACCCTGATAAAGAAGTCGGACATCTGGGATATTCCATTTGATCATAGCGATACGATCCAGTCCCCCTCCAAAAGCAAAACCTTGGACCTTTTCCGGATCAAGACCTGCATTTTTCAATACTGTCGGATGAATCATCCCTCCACCCATCATCTCCAGCCACCTACCATTGAACTTTGCATGCACTTCTACAGATGGCTCAGTAAAAGGAAAGAAGCTAGGGCGGAATTCTATCTCCACATCAGGACCTAAAACTTTTTTGTAGAATTCTACGAGCACCCCCTTCATATGAGCTAGATTTATATTCTCGCCGATCATACATCCATCTATCTGATGGAATCGCATTTCGTGAGTAGCATCGGTGGATTCATTACGGAATACTTTACCGACAGAGATATATGCCCCCTCGGTCATATTCTCTTTTGCCATCTTTTCTAGATTACGGGCTGTCGTATTTGTAGCATGAGTTCTCAGTACGAAAGAGGAGTCTTCTTTTAACTTTTCACTTTCAGCTTTTGACTTTATATAGAATGTATCCTGCATATCACGAGCAGGGTGATCTTTGGGCACATTTAGTGCGTCGAAATTGTACCAAGTAGTCTCGAGCTCTGGAGCCAGAGATACCTCGAATCCAAGGCCGGTAAATAGATCATAGGCCTGATTCTGTAGGATAGTTAGCGGGTGAAGTGACACCTTTTCATATTCATTCATACGTTTAAATATAGCATTTTGGGGCTATTTTACAAAATATTACTTTTTATATATCTTTGCGCGGGCGCAATTTGGACATACTGAATCTCGGCCGTAGGATTTGAAATTACAAGGACGATTAACCCACTCACCAGTTTTTAATTCCCTATCGTATTCTGTAATATCACGGACGAGCAGGTCAATTTCTTCGCTAGTTATCTGTGTTTTATATATGCCATTTTTGCCTGCCCCGTAGGAAGTACTCTTTCCTTCAGGGTCCCCCTTCTTTGCCTCTAGGAATTCCAATTGAGATTCGGATACTCTGTCATTATTGTTCGCACCGTGGATCAGATACGAATACATCGCTAGCTGTCGCATATAGCTACTCAGGCTCTCACCTTCCCCCCTCTTTTCTATCTCGGACTTTGTCTTTACGCTTCCAGTCTTGAAATCCGTAACCCGGAAAGTGTTTTTCTCTATCTCTTCAGTCAGGTCCACCTTTCCATAGAAAAGTAAATTGGGAAAACGAGAATCACGATACGATAGTGGTCTCTCTGTCATATAATTCTTGATATTTGGCAATCTCTCCCTTACCCAGACAGATACTATTCCGACAGCTTCTTTTTGCAGTCTTTTTACCATCGATTCTTCGTATATATTCTGCTTGTGAATCTGATCGAGAATTATATCTTCTAACTTTTCCTCATTTTTCTTCAATACCTGCTCTATCGTACCGTGGACAACATTTCCAAAGACTAGACTCTCGGATACTACATCCGGTAGGCGCAATAGATTTCTAAAATACCACTTCCATGGGCATTCGAAAAAATTGTTCAGCATCGTAACAGACACCTTGGTCTTTTGGTATTCCTCGGCGACCATATCTGTCAGGTCTTTTGTAGAAAATTCTATATCGGTATGCGCTACTGCTGTGACATATGATTTTGGATCTTTTGATAGAATTTCTTCTTCTACTTGGTTGAAATTTTTCTTGATAAATAAATCTTCTGGTAGCTCGGCGATGATATGCGATAGCTCTTGATCCCCTCCTGTATATGAATACCTAGAATATGAAAAAGTACAGAATCGCTTTGCGCGAGTCAGTGCTACATAGAGCTGTTTCTTTACAACTTCAGCATCTTTTTCTTCTATTTTATTCTGCACATCTTCTGGTAGTGAAAAGGCCTGCCTTTTGCCATGCATGAGTGTCTTCTCATCCATATGTGCCACCCAGACAAAATCAAATTCCAAACCCTTTGATGAGTGCAGAGTCAGGACTTTTACACCCTTGTCTCCGTAGAATACATCAAGGGGTAGATCTTCCCCATAAGATTTGAGGCGATCAATGAAGTCGATGAATCTTTTCAATGTAAATTTCTGATGTTCGCGCTCACTCTTTTCCCTCTCAGCTAGTGTTAGGTGCAGCACTGTGCGCACTACCTCCACACGACGAATCAGATCATCGTGATTCTCTGCAGTATCGAGTAGTAGACTCTCCCCCACATACTGGACCAGCTCGTATACATCACGAGTGTTGGATTCCTCGATATAGGATTTCAATTTATCACCCCAAGAATTCACTGGATCAATACCAGAGAATAGATCCTTCTTTCCACCACCTAGATCCTCTACAGATAATTTATAAGTATTCACACTCTGCAGGAATTTATGAGCCGAGAGTGGTGGTATCTTATTTATCGAATCAAATAAAGATTCTGAAATAGATATATTGTCATAAGGATTGAGAACTATTCGCAGTGCTCGTATCAACGTATCTGCCTCGGGTACTCCAAAGAGTGTCAGTATGCCAGATGAAGCCACGGGTATACCGCGATCTCGAAGAATTTGCACAGCATTTTTGACTTGGTAATTCTTTGGTACGAGAATAGCACAATCATCGGGACTCACACCGTCTGCAATTTTCTGCTCTATCTCCACAGCAGAGGCGATTATCTCGTCGCGGGGGTATTCGCATTCATACAGCTGCAGTTTATGCATTTCAGGATGATTACTCTTCAATTTCTCAAGAGTCATAGTACTCTGTAACAGTGTATCTGCACTATCTAGAATCGCCTGTGTAGAACGATAGTTCTCCACGAGTGTGATCAATTTTGCTTTACCAAAGAGAGTTTTAAAGCTCTCAAAATATTCTATAGATGCACCACCAAAGCCATATATGAGCTGACGATCATCACCCACCACGAAAATATTTGGCAATTCTGTATCGTGCCATATCGCCCGTAGTATCGCATTCTGCGTAGCACTACTGTCCTGATGCTCGTCTACGAGTGCATACAGATATCTCTCACGAATTGTCGCTTGTGCGTCTTCGGAATTTACTAGAATTTGCAGTGAGTATTTTAGTACATCGTCGTAGTCACATAGTCCGCGCTCCTCTTTTAATTTTTCATATTCTCGATAAAAAATTACGACTTCTTTTGTGCGTTCTAATCCATCGATCTTCTTCTCGACTTCTTTTTTGAGTTGCCCTTTGCTCTCGCCACGAGATGAGATACTGTCCGGATCATTCTTGATCCTTTCAATTTCAAAATTTATAGATGCGAGGAAATCTTCAGGTTTAATATTTTCTCTTTTCAGTAGTGAGATCAAGCTCTTGATATCACGGAAAAACATACCGGAATTGCCCCTTGGTCGGATGTATGACCAACTACCATTTTCGAGTATCTCATCTACAAGAGCGATGTTGCTCGTCTCATCTAGTATCACCGGTGGCTTTTGCATGTCGAGAACCTGGTGGAATTCCTCGAGGATATTCATCGCAAAGCTATGGAATGTAGAAATTTTAATCTGTGTAGCTGTCGGACCGATGTATGAGAGCAGGCGCTCGCGCATAGCACGCACACCGGAATTGGTAAAAGTCAGACACAATATGCCATCAGGATTGGTATCGGTCTTGACCAGTATATTGGCGATACGCAGTGACAATACCTGAGTCTTGCCCGTACCGGGACCTGCCACAACCATAACTGGGCCATCGATAGTATCGACAGCCTCCTTTTGAGCCTTGTTTAGCTTCTTATATGCAGAATTGAATAAATCTTGATTCATAAATAATTAATGCAGATGTTTTTGTAGGATGTCTTCTAAAATTTTTCTTGCGAGTTCATCTACCTTAACAACAACAACCTCTTTTTCTGTATCATTCATAAAATCATAATTTCGCTGAATACCATTGCCTTTGAATGCCGCAATCTCTTTTTCCAAATCTTCTCTTTGTGATTTTAATTCCTGAGGGAAATCTACCTCAAGAAGTTCATAGATACTCGTGTCCACTACTCCTCTTAAATTCTTATACTTAAATCTATTAGAATCAAAAAGATTTCTCATTGTACCATCAATTTTTTTTGTAACTTTATCGATAAATTCTTTCCTTTTTTTAATTATCTTATTTACATTATCTGTTTCAGTAGTGTCATTATTAAAAGAATCTCTAATTTCAGATCCTGATATAAAATCAACAAGTATTCTTGCTACAGTAGCATAATTACTATGAGGATCGTTCTTTTCAATCTTCTTCATCACCTCCACTAAAGATTGATCACCTATAAAAATTTTATTAGGATCCTGAAGTTTTATACTAGTTATTATCTCTGGATAATTTTTCAATAGAAATTCAGAAATCTCTTTGTCTGATTCTAGTGTCTCAATTTTTATGCCATGAAAATATTTTGACACGATATCTATAAATGCATCGTGAGCGACAGCCCGAGCTTGATCGACAAAAATCTGATTTTTTTCTTTCTCAATACCTACAAGATTTTCTGTTTTTAAATTTATTTTATTGTAAGCATTCTGCGCTAAATCTTTTGTCGAATGTAAAATATTTTTAGAGTTCTGAATAGAAGCCAGGATTGTCTTGGCCTCTGCTGCAGAGATATCCTTGTTCAACATAAAACCGATAAGACTATCAGCTATTTTATGGTCAGCTGAATCAGAAACAATTCTATCTAAATTTTGAGCAAATTCTGGTAAAGTAAAATGTCCTATTTGTTCAACTTCTGGGTTGATAGGTTCTATCCGTTGCAACTTAAAATTTTTATCCATAAGGTCATTATACCACTTCAGCCAAAAAGTATTAAAAAGAGACTATTTAAAGGTTAAATATCAAATTTAAGCTCATATGATATAATCCCCCTATGTCTATACTTTTTACATATTTAAAGAATTATTGGAAATTACTATTACTAGCCCTATTTCTCGCTACCATCAACCAAGTCTTCTCACTTCTTGATCCGCTCATCTTCCGCTATGTTATAGATGGATATGCGACAAAATTCGACCAGTATACGCTACCTGAATTCATCCGTGGAGTGGGAACACTGCTGGCTATGGCGGTGGGGGTAGCATTTGTATCTCGTGTAGCGAAAAATTTCCAAGATTACTATGTGAATACTATCACTCAGAGGATAGGTGCCCAGATGTATGCAGATGGCATATCTCACTCACTATCCCTACCATACCAACAATTCGAAGACGAACGCAGTGGAGAGACATTAGGCAAGATCCAAAAAGTCCGCACAGACGTAGAAAAATTAATCGCATCGATGATCAATGTGATATTCGTATCCCTCGTAGGATTTGTCTTTGTGATGATCTATGCACTAAAGGTGTACTGGGTCATCGCACCACTATACTTCCTGACTATCCCCTTGATCGGAGGGGTCAGCTATGTATTGAGCAAGAAAATCAAGAAGGTACAAAAGAGTATTGTAGCCGAAACTACAGCGCTAGCAGGTACTACTACTGAATCTCTACGCAATATAGAGCTAGTAAAGAGTCTGGGACTAGCTGACCAAGAAGTGGCCCGCCTAAACAATACGACAGGTAAAATACTCGAATTGGAATTGAAAAAAGTAAAATATCTCAGGAGCCTCTCATTCGTCCAAGGCACAGTGATAAACTTTGTCCGTACCCTGATACTATTCATAATGTTGTATTTGATATTTACGCAGAAAATAACTTTTGGTGAATTCTTTTCACTATGGATATATTCATTCTTCCTATTTGGACCACTCCAAGAACTAGGTACTATCATCGGCACATATCGTGAGAGTGAGGCATCCCTTGAAAACTTTAAAAAGATATTAGACAGTAAACCAGAAGAAAAACCAGAGAATCCAAAACATATCGGTGATATAAAAAATCTTGCATTTAAAAATGTAAAATTCCAACACAAGATGGCAAATACTGAAGCCTTAAAAGATGTATCATTCGATGTAAAGCAGGGAGAGACTATAGCCTTCGTAGGGCCATCCGGCGCAGGCAAGACTACACTCGTAAAGATGCTCGTAGGCCTCTACAAGCCCGCAAATGGAGAGATCACATATAATGGCATACAGAGTGCGGATGTAGATCTAAATGAATTACGCAGTCAAATAGGATTTGTGACTCAGGACACCCAGCTATTCGCAGGGACAATCAGAGAGAACTTATTATTTGTGAACCCGACTGCTACGGACGAGATGTGTCTAGAAGCGCTTTCCAAATCTGCCTGTGATGGACTCCTATCTCGTGCAGAAAAGGGTCTCGATACTGTCATCGGTGAGAATGGGGTAAAAGTCTCTGGCGGTGAGAAACAGCGCCTCTCTATCGCCCGTGCACTCCTACGCAAACCAAAATTACTTATTTTTGATGAGGCTACTAGCTCACTCGATTCACTCACTGAGGAGGAGATATCAAAGACAATCCAATCAGTCAGCGAATCAAAAAATCACATCACTGTATTGATCGCCCACAGACTATCTACTATCATGCACGCAGATCGTATCTATGTATTGGAAAAAGGTAGCATCACAGAGAGCGGATCTCACTCTACCCTCCTCTCACAATCAGGACTCTACGCTGCTATGTGGAGACAACAAATCGGAGAGAATTAAAATAAGCACAAACACAAAAGCACTGCGACATTTGTCGCAGTGCTTTTGTGTTAGCTACAAATTATCACCTCAAGAAATTACCGCTCTCATATTTTTTTACGGCTATTTTATAAATAAAAATAGTAAATAAAACCCAAAAAATAGTAACAAATAAAGAAATACTTAAGATGGTAATTTTATTCCCTTTTAAGACATATATAGGTACCGCACTGGTCATCAAAGTTGGGACAATTGTCATAAAAAATATTTTCATTTTATTTGGGAATATTGCTCCAGGATACAGACCAGGCCTCAAAAAAACTTCAAAAACCTGCCTTGAAATAACTTCTCCGTCGTATACGAAAAATACAATGAGTGATGAAAGTAATTTTGCACAAATAAAAATAATGCACCCAGCTGTAATCGAGTATACGAATAATAACCAGAAAAATAAACTGAACTTTAAATATATACCATAAAAAATAGTGACGACAATCCCCATAAGCAAATCACCATACGAAGAAACAGAAAAAGCGGAACTAGATAATTTTAAAAATGAATTCACTGGTGCGAGAAGTACACTATCGAAAGTACCTTTAACTACCATATTAGGCAACTCAGCAACTCCATAAAAAAAGCTATGGCAAACACCAAAACAAAATAATGAAACACCCAACATCCCAAATACATCAAAACTAGTCCACCCATTTATCGGTCCAGTGGCATCCATGAACAATAACCAAATAATAAAAAATGTCACATTATTTATAACCATACCAAAAACTCCAATCCAAAAAGATCGAGCCAATGCATGAGCATTTTTTATGTTTAATTTTGTAGAAGCTATAAAATATAAAATGTCTTTTTTCATAAAATTATCCATTGACTGCTAATTTTTTAAAAGCACTTTTTGAAATAAAGACAACAGTGATTAGAAATACAACGATCCAAAAGATTATACTACCCAGAATAACAGGAATTCTTTCTATAAAATCTGGATACATAGCAAACGAAACAGCCATAGACGAACCGAAGGGAGAATATATCGCAAATAATTGTAAAAATTTTGGGAAGAATGCTACTGGTACCCATGCCCCTCCAAATATCATCATCATCTTTGTCACAATAAAATATATAGGTTCACTATCCTCTATCCAAAATGAAGTAAGACCGCAAGTTATAAAAATTAGACAAATTAGAATCTGACTTAAAATAAATACAAGCAGAACACCGAAAATCCAAAGCCCAATAGAAGCATCTACTGCAGGCAGACCAATTAGAAAGTAACTAATAGTAACAGAAAAAATAGTAGCGAAAATAAAAGAGACTAGCCCTTGCCCTATTTGGAAAAATACTTTTTGCCAAATATAACCGACTGGACGCAAAAGATAAAGCTCTATATTCCCAGACTTTATGTCATTTCTAAAACTTTTTTCAATCTCTCTAAAGCCAAGCCAAAAAACTATAAAGTACATAGACATGCTCCAAATGGCATTCGGTAGAGGGAGCTTGCTCTGCATACTAGGAACAAGCTCGTATACATACTTATACAAATAAATACTAAAAAGCAGAAAGATTATATGGTTTATCATCTGAAAAACCACTTTCTTTTTCTGTTCAAAGCTATTTTTAGATACTATATAAATATAATATAAACCCTTGTACATAAATTACTGTTTATAGATTTTAACTAACACGTCTTCTAGCGAAGGACCTCTGACTTCTACATGCTTCTCCTTTTCGATTAATTTATGCAATTCGTTTGTAGGTTCATCAACTACAATGTTGCCATGATTTACGATGATCGTCCTATCACATATTGCTTCTATATCCCCCACATCATGAGATGTTAGGAATATTGTCATGTTATTTTTACTACGAAGAATAGCCAAAGTTTCCCTCAGTGATTGCTTTGCAATAATATCCAGACCAATCGTTGGCTCATCTAAAAACAATATTTTAGGATTATGAATTATCGCACATGCAATCTCTACTCTCATTCGTTGACCAAGAGAAAGGGTGCGCACGGGTTGATCACGAAAAGATTCCATGTCTAAAATTTTCTCCAAGTGATCTATCTGATTTACGATTTCTTTTTTAGGCATGCCATACATGACACCAAACAATTTCAATGTGTCCCTCGGAGGTAGATTTGGCAACAAGTTACTTCTTTGACCAAATACAGCACCTATCTGGCCGACAACTTCTTTTCTGTTTTCCACTGGAGATAAACCTAAGATTTTTACACTACCACCAGACGGATGAAGTATCCCCGTTAGCATTTTGATAGTAGTAGACTTACCCGCCCCATTAGGTCCTATAAAAGCGACAGATTCTCCCTGATTTATAGTAAAACTAACATTATCAACAGCCACAAGTTCCTTGCCTTTGTATTTAAATATTTTATTTAGATTATTAACTTCAATCATTTTTGTATTATATCATTATATATATTATATTTTTACCCCCTCCCCATACCAATCTTTTAGATACTTTTCAAAAACTGGATTCTTGCCAGATACAAATATTCGCAGTTCTCCGTCTTTTGAAATACGATTTTCCAATTGTGGATGCCTATCGATGTACTCCTTCAAGAAAGGCGGGGTAATCTTCTCCTGTACTAGCCAGTGAGTAATCTGGGGGAATATCTCTCTGAATACATGTAGTACTATCCCGTAGTGAGTACAGCCTAGTATCACAGAATCCACATCCTCGGGGATAATATATCGATGATGATCTAGATAGGCAGATACATCTTCCCCTCTCTCTATCATAGAAGCCAATTCGAGCAATACGAATTCGTAAGTTTTAATATTTTTCTCTTCTAATGCTTGCTGGTAGAAATGTGAGTCTACAGTGCGATGTGTGGCAAAGACCATCACAGACTTTGAATGCTTCACCGACTCTACAGTAGGATGAGCTATTCCAAACAGCAGTCTATCCGGATAATTTTCTTTTACCCAATCTTTTAATTCTGAATAAATAGCAGTACTAGTAGTATTGCAGGCTAGTAGCACTGCTATACAATTCTCATTTTCATATAAAAAAGTCAGAGCTTCTTTTGTGTAGGCTAGGAGCTCTTCCTTACTCTTGATCCCATAAGGTACATTTTTCTGATCACCATAGAATACATAGTTGTATTCTGGGGAGAATTTCTTTATGTGCTTTAAAATCCAGAGGCCTCCTAGGCCTGAATCGAAAACTCCAATATTACCTTTTTTATTTTCTATTTCCATTAGATTATTATTAAACTCTTGTTTGATTTAGTAAGTATAACACTCCCCTTTTTATTCACGAGAATCGTATCCTCTATACGTATACCTAACTTATTTTTTATATACACTCCGGGCTCAACAGTGATGATCATATTCTCAGCTAATACCGGTTTTGTTAATTTAAAATATATCTTTGGATTTTCGTGGATCAATCTACCTACTCCATGCCCAGTCATATGGATAAAATATTTAGCATATCTACCGAGCGACTTTCTGCACACTTCATCTATCTTATATGTATGCACACCACTCTTTACCTCTTTTATACCAGCTACCTCACTCTGTAACACTAAATCATAAATCTTCTTTTGCTCTATGGTCGGAGTACCTACAAATACAGTGCGAGTCATATCTGAGCAATATCCATTCACCTTTACACCCAGATCAATAATCACAAAACCAGATAATTTTTTATCCGTTGATTTTGGGTGGATATCATTGCCAGCATTCTTCCCCGAGGTGACAATCGGTGGAAAGCTCGGCTTCAAGCCTTTTTTCTTAATCTCCCCCAAGATAAAATCCCTCAATTTAACTTCCGTTATTTCATGTGTCTTCCACAGGTCGGACCTGTGGAGAATTTTTAAGACATTCTTAAAAATAGCATCGGTCTCCTTGCAGGCCTTCTTGATATTCTCTATTTCTTCTTTTGTCTTTATTTGTGCCATAAATTAAATTTAGACAAAATCAAAAAAATAATTTTAGATACGAGGCGCGAATGAGTATTGTGACCAAGATGTAGTAAGCTACATTGCGGGAACAAACGGAATTCGCAACAAAGTAGATGAAGTTATTTTTTTGATTTTAAATAAGCTAGCCAATAATCACGCTTATAAATACGCCCATCTACAGTCGGATAAGATGTCTTCTTTTCTAATGATAAAATTTTGAAATATTGCCCGTATATTTTTATAAAATCTTCTCGTGAAAATACTCGCTCATACAAATCCAAATCAGACATATAGTATGTGTCATATTCTCGTCCCGGGCTATCTTTGAGGAGATTCTTTACATTCTTATTGCCATCTTTACAGAGTGCTCGGACAAAGAAGTATCCGTCTTTTTTCATCACTCGTGATACTTCGGATAGATACACTGCTCGCCCTTTTTCATCTAGTGCATTCGAACTTGTAACATCAAGAACGACGTCGATGGAATCATCTGATATATCATACGGCTCACCGATATCACCCAGACGATAGTCTACTTTTACTCCGAGCTCTATTGCTCGCTCTTTTGCAAGAGCAAGGGCTGTTTGAGATATCTCGATACCGATCACACTATTCCCCTCTTCAGCTAAATAATTTGCATTGCGCCCTGTACCACATCCAAGGTCTAAAATATTCTTGCCCTCTACTTTATATTTTTGATCCTTTTTTAGAAACTTCAAGAATCGTAAAGTATCTGCCTGGGGACCGTCTGCCTTGGTCACTAGTTTTGAATTCTGATATTCTTTTTCCCATGCACGTCCCTGATTCATAAAATTATATTTTTGTTATATCTCGAGAAAAGAATAGATTCATAGTCCAATCAAAAGCAACTTTGATCTTCTTGAAATGTGAGATGAATTTAAATAGATACACAGTCCTCCATAGGAACCATGCGGGTGCCCCGCTAAATGTCAGGCCAGAGATATGAGCCAATCCATTGTAGCGACCCAGTGATGCCAATTCACCGCGTGATTCATACTCAAAAGGAATCATAGTAGAACCATCGAGGAATGCCTTTATATTAGAGGCTACATGCGGGCCCTGTCTGACAGCGACTTGCGCCGTCATCGGCATAGGGATACTGTGATCATCTATAGATACAAAGGCCACATCCCCCACAGCAAAGATATTTGAATAATCTTTACTCTGTAGATATTCATTTACCAAAATTCTCCCACCCTTATTCATATTCAAAACATCTTTAAAAATTTCAGTATTTGGCTTCACTCCGGCAGTCCAGATAGTCATACTAGATTTTAGAACTTCATCATTACTCAATACCACAGAGTCGCTCCTCACCTCTTTTACCCCAGTACCGAGCAATACTTTTATCTTTTTATTTTGTAAAACTTCTAAGGCCTTGGTCCTCAACACTTGCGGGAATGGTGCCAGCAATTCCGGAGTTTGATTTATCAATGTGATAGATATATCTTCACAAGAGAGTGAATCATTATAATAATCTACGAGTGTCTCATGTATGAATTCTGCCAATTCTCCACCGAGCTCCACCCCAGTAGGACCACCTCCGACGATAGTAAATGAAAGTGCGTTTTTCTTTTCGTCTTTATCCTTGAGCACTGATGCTTTTTGGAATGCTTCGATCACTTTTCCTCGGATAGATATAGCATCGGATAAATCTTTTAGAGCTACAGAGTACTCTTCTGCCCCAGGTGTACCAAAATACTGAGTACTAGCCCCGAGTGCGACGATCAGCACATCATAAGATATAGTCTCGACACTAGTAGTCACAGTTTGGTTCTTTGGATCAACAGATACTACAGATGCCACGTGGATAGTGTCGTTATTCTTTGCAAGAAAATGCTGTATAGATTCGACTACTGATCCATCAGATAGACCCCCAGTCGCCACCTCGTGTAGTAATGGTGTAAATAGGAAATAATTTGTCTTATTGACCAATGTCACCTCGATATCATTCTTGTGGAAATGCTTGTACAGAGATCTGTATGCATACAACCCACCAAATCCACCTCCAAGTATCACTATTTTTTTCTTTGTCTTTTGATTCATAAATCTCTTATATTTTTAATTAATGTTAGTATCTTACCACAAAAAGCATTTGATTAATAAACAGAGCAGTCCGTGTCTTTAGGTAGGTATTTTGCGAGGCCCAGATGTGGTTCATCCCCGGCTATGTTGTGACATAGACCTACACTATTTGCCGTCTCTATCCATTTCTTATACTCCTTGGAATCTGTGGGTGGAGTGATATCGACAGCGATACCGAGTGCATGATCAGACATACATGCCGGAGGCGTATCCCCCGTAGTAAAGCTATGTCTTTTTGCCTCTTTATTTATAAAATCTTTTTGAGTCTTGTTCAAGACACCTATATCATTTGGATTGATGTGATTAAAATCTTTACAGTTGTATCCAGATTTAAATTCTTTTCCATTTATATATCTCCATATCTCCCACACAGAACGGATATGCTTTACATAACCATCGGGCCGATATGCTTGGCGCACAGATAATTTGCTCCCCCATTTTTCTTCAAAATCTGAAACTGCAATTTTTAATTCTGGTTTTGTATTCTTCCAGTCGAGCGCCGGATATGGATCTGTGCCCGTCCATTCTACAAAGCCAGCGATGACCTCTGATTCTTTTTTATCTACTTTTTTTACTGTATCTTTCTCTTCAGTATTTTTATCTTCTACTATCGATATGTCAGATTTTTCATTCTCAAAAACAGATGTACTCCTATACTCAGAAAACAAAAAAGAATACACCCCTAAAATCAATAGGATAAAAAATATCACCAAACTATTTTTTTTAATAAAATTAGCCAATAGTCTAATTATAGCATTATATTTGTTGCGGAGAGAGAGGGATTTGAACCCTCGAAGGCTTTAACACCTTGCTACCTTTCCAAGGTAGTGCACTAGACCTCTATGCGACCTCTCCGTATCCTAAATACGCCTGCCCGAAGGCAGGCGTATTTAAGTATTGTGGATAATTTATAAATAAAAATCCACATGTAAAAAGAACATCTAAGGGATATAATACCCTATTTGCACCTTTATTACAAACTACATTCCTCTTAAAATCTTGATTCTATCTTGAAGTGGTGGACCCCAGAAGCAAACGGTAGTAACCGTTGCTACGGGGCGAGACTCATTTCAAAATTAATATAATCGTTAACCTACATCTGCCTCAAGATCTTAATCCTATCTTCAAGTGGTGGATGCGTAGCAAATAGACTACCAATCTTTTTACCTACACCCTTGCTCCCAAATGGATTCGAAATATATAGGTGCGCGATAGCTGTTGATTGGTGCATCATGGGGCTACTATGAGTCTTTAGCTTCTCGAGCGCAGAGGCCAATCCTTCTGGATATCGAGTCAGTAGTGCACCAGATGCATCTGCTAGATACTCACGCTTGCGTGATATTGCTAGTTGTATCAGAGTGGCTAGTATCGGCGCTAGGATCGACAGTACGATACCTAATATCATAAACAGTCCATTCCCCTCTCTCTCATCACTCCTACCGAATAGCGTAGCTCGAATGATCATATCAGATACGATTGATACAAATCCTACGAGAACTACAGCCACAGTAGATACTAGCATATCGCGATTACCTATATGAGATAATTCATGAGCCATCACCCCTTCGAGCTCTTGCTTGCTCATTATAGCCAGCAAACCTGTAGTCACAGCTACGACTGCATGATTCTTGTCGCGACCAGTCGCAAAGGCATTCGGAGCTGGATCTATGATGACATACAATTTTGGCATAGGTAGTCCAGCAGTGATAGATAGATTCTCTACGATATTATACAAGTCAAAATATTTCTCTCGAGTAGCAGGATGAGCACCAGCGATAGATAATGCGATCTTGTCTGAATACCAATACCCTACTATATTCATCCCCACACTAAATAGTACAAATACATAAAGAATATTTGGATTGCCGTACATCTGAGCAAGGACAAATCCAAGGCCAATGATGAGTATCAAAAAGATACTCATGAGGAGCCATGTCTTGCCTACATTTTTTGATTGTTGTGTATATAGTGTTGCCATTTTTACTTTAGATTATAAACATTTACACCTGCTTTACCCCAAATATTTGGGCTAGAAACATAAATTACCCTACAATTTGGAACCGAAGTACCCCAAGGCTTACCGGTAAAACCCTGAGTACCCCCTATGATATTTCCACTACTATCAAACACACTATTCCCTCCGTCATAAGCGTTTTGGCTAACTTGATAGTAAGTCTTACCTTCAAAAGGACACTCTTCTATCATCCCTCCTACAAATGTATCGCCCACAGTAAAGCTTCGGAACAACTTTAATAAAACTGGATCTATGTTTGTTTTTTCAGCTGAATATACTTCCTTTGTGCAGGTGGAATTTATTTTCGTAAATAATGGATCTGCAATATACCCAGGGGCTGGATATCCACCACCCGAAGCAACCACTTTACCAGATAAATCATATATCACATGAGGAACATCTGCCAACCACACATCGGGATACACACGAAAATAAACATCACTACCATAATTACATTGATCTATTATTCCATTCGAATTTTTAGATATTAAATCATTTAATACAGAGCGACTAGAGGTAACCACAGCCTTATCCCCGCTTAATATTTTTTTCTCCGTAACAACTTTATTATTGTTTAAAGTTTCATTATTTTGATTTTCTGTAATTAGTATATTTTTACCTAACCCCTGACTCCAAAGAATAACACCTACCATTAAGATAAGAACGGTGAGCAAAATTATTTGTATCTTTGAATTATTTTTCATAAATTTAGAATTTAACTTCTACTGGGTTTTTCTCTACAGAGTCAGCTTCGAGTTCAAAGAAATCCATTTTAACAAATTTAAATATACCAGCGATTATATTGCCTGGGAACATTTCTATTCCAGTATTTAGATCACGAACATTCGCATTGTAAAATCTGCGAGATGCCATGATTTTGTTCTCGGTATCTGCGAGCTCATTTTGAAGCTGAATAAAGTTTGTATTTGCTTTTAAATCTGGATAAGCTTCAGCAATACCAAAGAGTCCAGTAATAGCACTTCCTAGCATAGCCTCCTTTTGTGAATGTTCACCCATTGTCTTTGCACCCATAGCAGCAGATCGAGCAGCTGTCACCTTTTCAAATGCTGTAGATTCATGTGTAGCATACCCCTTTACAGTATTTACCAAATTAGGTATCAAATCATAGCGACGCTTTAGCTGAACATCGATATCTGCCCAAGCCTCCTGCGCACGATTGCGAAGTGTAACAAAGCCATTGTATTTAAAAATAAAAAACAGCACGATCAGACCCAAAACTACTAAAATAATTAATGTTGTACTCATACGATTAAAGGTTAAATAATAACTATTACAGTATATCAGCCCTACCCCTAAAATCAAGGTATGTACTTGATTTTTATACAAAAATGTGTTAGTGTTCACTGGTACACAAAAAATCAAGTACATTATGAAAAAAGTTCTTTTACTAATGTTGTTATTAGCTGGAACGCTAATCACAACAAATTTTACTTCTGCTGCTCATGAGCCGGGAGTAAGAAACTTGGAAACTGCCAATCCAGAAGAGTGTGACGTGTCAGATTTTGATGCTAACTACTCAAATGATGCATTTGTAATCACCGGTAGCTATACTGGCGATATTTACATATTCACCATAAACCCGGATGGTAGCTACTGTTCATTTGTAGGTCAGTATTCAAAAACAGCCGGCACATTAGTAATAGATGTTTCGGCGCTTCCCCCAGGAGAATACCAGGTAGCGAAATGCGACCCAAGACATGGAGGGAGGAGAGATCTGGATGTTCCCCCACCAGCAAAGCCAGTAGTTAAACCTTGGTGGAAATAAAGGTTTTACCTAAACAAAAAAACGCTTTGAGTTTTACTCAAGGCGTTTTTTAATGCGTGGATTATTTATCTTTACCAGCTACCATCACCAACAGTGGACTCGCTAGGAAGATTGATGAATATGTTCCAAAGAACATTCCAGCAGTCAGCATCATTGCGAATACCTTTGTAGGTGCAGGGCCCCAGAATACTAGAGCTAGCAATACGATAATCACAGTAGATGATGTAGCGATTGATCGAGTGAATACCTGAGATAGTCTCTTGCCTACTGTCTCTGAGAAATTAGCATAGTGACCACCGCGGATATTTTCACGAATACGGTCGAATACTACGATAGTGTCAGATACAGACAGACCCAGGATCGTGAGGATTGCCACTACAAAGAGTGTATCCACCTCTGTGCCCATAGTGTGAGACAAGAATGCAAATACTCCAACTGGGATCAATATATCGTGAATCAGAGATACGATAGCTATCAATCCATACTTCCATGAAGATACTGGCTTTGATACCTTGCGGAATGAAAAAGCGATAAAGAATATAATTCCAAGAGATACAAAGATAAATGAGAACAATGCCTTACGAGCTAGCTCTGCACCTACTGACGGACCGATAGAAGTAAATGACTTCTCTGTTGACCCAACTAGTGCAGATTTTAGAGCTTGATGCTCCTCTTCATTCAATGCCTTGATCTTTATGCTGTATCCGTCTGCACCGATTGGCTGAATCAGCGCCTCACCAACATTTGCAGATTTCACAGCATCAGCGATAACTGATTGCTCTGGGCGAACATCTGTATATGTGACTTCAAGCTGTGATCCCCCCTTGAAATCAATACCTAGATTAAGTCCAAAGTAAGATATTGATGCTATTGAAAACAATACAAGAATAGCAGAGATAGCAACGAAAACTTTTTTATATTTAATGATGAACATATAATTATTTTTGAACTTTAGCATTAGTAAAACCCGACCCGAATAAGAAGCTAATAAGCTTTGTGTGCTTTGTGATATTTAGAGAGTACAGGAACAATCTTGTTATTGTGATAGCAGAGAACATAGACACCACTACACCCATAAAGAATGTCAATGCGAAACCTTGTATCAATGGAGTACCGAATATATATAGGATACATGCAGTTAGTAGACTTGATACATTTGAATCACGGATTGATAGCCATGCATGTGAGAATCCACTACGAATAGAATCAGATACATTCCTGCCTCCACGTAGTTCTTCTTTTATTCTTTCAAAGATAAGCACATTCGCATCTACTGCGATGCCGATAGATATGATAAATCCAGCGATACCAGCAGCAGTCAGAGTGACAGGGATAATCTTGAATAATCCCAAAATTACAACAACATAAATAGACAAAGAGACCACAGCCAATACTCCAGGTAATCTGTACCAGAATATTAGGAATAGCGCGATAGCCAGGAATCCTATCATTGCAGCTTTAACTCCTGCCTCTGTGGCAGTAGCTCCTAGTGAGGGGCCTATTGTCTCTGTACCGATATGTTCGATAGGTACTGGTAATGCACCAGAATTTAGGCGTCCTACTAGAGTCTTGGCTTCTACTGGAGTAAAGTTTCCAGAGATCTGGGCTACTCCTCCACTGATAGCCTCATTCACTACAGGGGCAGATATCGGTGAACCGTCTAGATATATAGCGACAGTCTTTCCGACATTGTCTCCAGTAATTTTTTCAAACAATTTTGAACCTTCATCATTGAATTTCAATCCAACTTTTGGCTCACCTGTATTTTGATCAAACTCCAAAGTTGCCTTGTCTAGGTATCTTCCAGTCAATTCTGTAGACACATAGAGCTCTGGCATTTTTACATTCAATTTACCATCTTCACCAACAACAACCTCCTGCTCTTTTGACTGATTAGGATTCTCTGTTTTAAACTCAAGCATTGGAGTCTGGCCTATCATGGCTACTGCCTTTGATATATCCGTCACTCCTGGTAAATCGATAATCAGACGCTCCTCTCCTTGATTTGAAAGACCACCATCCTGCACAGTAATAACAGGCTCTGCTACCCCGAAAAGATTAATACGTCTCTCTATGACATCGCGTAGTGAATTCATAGAATCCGAAACTTCTTCAGACTTTATTTTAGAAACATCCGCGCGATAGATAAGGTGACTACCACCAGAAAGGTCCAACCCTAATTTAAATGGATATTTAGCGACGCCTGTTGCTACATCATTTTTCTGAATTTTCTGATGAGCTAATTCTGATTTATAAACAAAGAAACCAATACCAAAACCGATAACAAGTATTAATAATGCGGTGATTCTCATTTTCAACATAATAGGCTTATTTTATAGGGTTTCCCCTTAAAAAGCAATACTATACATATCTATTTTTTATGCCCAAAAAATCAAAATAAACACAATAATACCAAGGATAATTCGATACCATCCAAATATACTAAATGAATGTTTACGGATATATCTCAAGAAAATTTTAACTACAAAATAAGCTACGATGAAGGCAGTAACAAAACCAATGGCGATACTCCCCCACTCCTGAGTTGTAATAGAAAAACCAGATTTATAGATATCATAGATACTAGCTAGTAGCATGGTAGGCACAGCTAGCAAAAATGAGAATTCAGTAATCAAAGATCTAGGTACCTTGATTGCTCGTCCAAATATAATCACGGCACCAGATCGGGAGACTCCGGGGATCACAGCCAGTGCCTGTGCAGTACCGAGCAACAATAGTTCCCTCACAGTGAGGGTCTCGATACCTCTCTCGGGCTCAGAGATGGAATTATATTTTTTTTCAAAAATTAAAATTATAATTCCTCCTATTACGAGAGCTACCGCTATCACTAGTGTGTTCCCCAGTAAATATTCTTTTATTATTTTATATAAAACAAAGCCAATTATTCCAGTCGGAATAAAGGCAATAGTCAAAGAACGAATAACTTTCCAAGAAAATAATTTTTTAAAATACAGAAAAACGATAGCCATTATAGCCCCTAGCTGAATTATAATCTCAAAACTTTTAATAAAATCCGTAGCTTCGATAGAGAGAGCCACTCGAGCGAGGTCTATGTGCGCAGTAGAAGATATAGGCAGAAATTCTGTCAGCCCTTCTACGATACCTAATATAATTGAATGAAATATCTCCATATTTTTTATTTAAAAATCTTATAAATATACTTAAAAAATAAGTAAGAAACAAAAGAGCCAAACATAAAGCCCCAAAATATATCTACAGGAAAATGAATCCCCGCTATTACTCTGGATACAGGTATGATAATAGCTATGACAAACAAATACCTACCGACACGAGGATGTATAGAATATATAGACATAGCAAGTGCAGAAAAGAACATGGCATGCCCAGACGGGAAGGACCCCAGGTCCGAGTACATAAATAGTGGATCTACTCCGTGCAGCCCCAAATCAAATGGCCTAGGATTTGCAAATAATACTTTTAGAAAATTAACAACAGCCAAACTCAAAAGACCAGAAGAAAACACAAGGGCTATCTCTTTTACTTTTTGATGAAATTTATTTTTGCTCTTTATTCCAGTGTCCACATGAAAAATCAAAAAATACAGAAAAAATAACAATACAAAATACTGAAGGTACCTAGCACAAAATACAAAAATAAAATCCATTATTTCAGATTGATTTGCTAGACTATGAAGTAAATAAAATATTTCTTGATTCAACATTCTAATCTTTAGTTACTTTTAATATATTGCGTAATAGCATAGCGATAGTCACAGGGCCCACCCCTCCAGGAGTAGAAGTCATATATGAGGCTACACCCATCATAGAATCATGATCCACGTCACCGACGATAGACCCATATTCTTCAGAAGTACCAGCATCGATGACAACGACACCCTCTTTTACCATACCACCTTTTATGTACTTACCCCTACCAAGAGCAGAGATTATAACATCCGCCTCACTTATTATATGATCAGGATTTTCTGTCTTGCTATCAATACAAGATATATCTAGTCCTCTATTTTTCAAAATATGAGCTACTGGTTTGCCGACTAGCCTACCCTGCCCCAGGACGACAATCTTCTTATTCATTAAATCTAAATTCAATGAGTCTAGTATGTGTATACAAGCGAGCGCTGTAGGATATACCAGATCGCTATTATTGTTATAAAAATTTTTAGTAGACATAGTACTCAGACAATCTACATCCAATCGAGGGATGATGGAATCTAGTATATCCTTGCTATTTAAATGTGCAGGTAGTGGTAGCTGAACGATTACTCCAGACATATTGGGTATTTTATTTATTTTTTTTATTTCTTCAACTAGTTCTTCACCCGTGATAGACTCAGGGAAATGTGCATCGTAGAAATCCATACCCACAGAATGTGCGGTTTTCTTTTTCATATTCACATACTGCACAGAGGCAGGGTCATCCCCCACTAGCACATCACAAAAAACTGGCTTGAAAGATAAATTTTCAATATCTTTTTTTATTCCAGAAAGTATTTCATCTCTTAATTTTCTGCCGTCTATTATTTGTGTTTGCATATATTCTATATTTAGGAATCTATTAAAATTGTTTTAGATACGAGGCAACGATGAGTACTATGACCAAAATGTAGTAAACTACTTTGCGGGAATAGACGGAATCGTTAACGAAGTAGATGAAGTAATTTTATTAGATTCCAAGAAATTCATTGCGCATATCGTCTCTATGCGCCACCCTACCATACTTCCTCATACCCATCAGTATACCAAGCCCTATAAATTCTGAAAGAAGGTGGGACCCTCCATAACTTATAAAGGGCAAGGTTATACCTGTTACTGGAGCTAAGCCGATATTCATCCCTATATTGATTATAAAGTGACTCATAAAGTATATAGCCAAACCCAAGCCATATAGTATCTCAAAATTACTAGCCCCGAGCATCGCATTGTGCAGTATCCTCCATATTATCAGACCGAGCAGTATGAATAGCAGTATGACTCCGACAAATCCCCACTCCTCTGCAAAAGCCGCAAAGATAAAGTCTGTCTCGTATTCAGGTAAAAAGTTTAATCTTGATTGAGTCCCAAAACCCACCCCTTTACCCAACAACTGCCCAGACCCGACTGCAATAGTAGATTGATATACGTTATACCCAGAACCATGTATATCAGAAAGCGGGTTCATGAAATTCATAATACGGTGCTTTTGATATGGAGCAAAAGCAAACATCCAGAGCATACCAAAAGTGACAACACCCAATCCGATAACAAGCCCCAAGTGCTTTAGTGAGATTCCTGAAACAATAGCCATACCAAACCATATAAAGAATATAATCATCGCTGACCCAAAATCAGGCTGGAGGAAAACCAGCATGAAAGGGATAAAGGCATATAAGCCTGAGATAAATAAATGTTTAATATTTCTGATCTCTACGTGCCTACGAGAGAAATATTTCGCTAACATCAATATAACTACAATCTTCATCATGTCTGAAGGTTGAAAAGAAAATCCCCCAAAAGAGAACCATGATTTTGCTCCATTTGATACGTGCCCAGCCACAAAGAGTGCAGCTAGCATAACAGAGAAAAATAAAAATATAGCGACCAGTACATCTGTACGCTTTAGAAATCTAAAATCAAAAAAAGACAAAGTAAAAAATGCCACAAAAGAAATACCTATCCACATCAGTTGATGATTAAATAGCTGTGTAGCCCCCGTAAAAGATTTCATGACTACTAGCCCTGCACCGAGCACTGGCAACAAAAATATAAAAAGTAGCCAATCTACTTGAAGTAAACTTTTTTTCATATTAAAAAGGAGTAGTGAATGGATTAACAGACAAGATCAGATCTTTTACAGCAGGTACTCCAGAAAAGGCTTGTGGCCAAGTAAAAGACACGTTCACTCGACCATCACTGGGTACTCCAGCCTTGCGAGTCTTGCTCACAGCGATGGCTTTTTGATTTTCGTCATAGATTATAGCTATAACATCAAATTCTGGTAAATCGTAAATTGAATCATTCACAACTACACCCGAAAGGAGTGGAGAATTCACGTCTTCATTTAAAGAAATTTTTTCAATCTTTATAGGCTGAGTCAGTATCGTAGGCTTCTTTTTGTACCAATCAAATGGACCTTTGAATTCAAAGGTCACACTCTTTGGAGTATTGCCCCTAGAATCAATACGTGCTTCAAATACTGCAAAACGCTGATTGGGAGGGATAAAAGTAGACCCCTCCCTCTTTTCAATTAGTAGCCCCTTGTCATCGTATACACGGAATTCATACGGCGCCATCGGCACAGCACTCTCTTTATTTTGATTCTCTACATAAGCTAGAATATTGTAAATATTCCCCGATACAGGAAAAGCACGAGTCCACAATACTACAGGCTCCGAGATCTGAGATAGGCACATCTTCTGGCAAGACCCTCCACAGTCTACCCCTAGCTCTCCCCCATTTTGTTTTCCATCTCCACAAGTAGCTGGGGCAAATATGACACTATAAAACATAGCAAAAAGGACAATCCCTATTACTAGGAATAGTCCACTTAGATATGTAATCTGTCTTCTACCTGCCCATGACATATATATGAGTATAACAAAATTCTATGTAAATGTAGAGCATGGATGATTTTATGCGGGTATGAGTATAAATAAAAGTATCCCTAGCGAAGTACCGCAAAATACTATACTGGTTATGTATTTCATCTTTTGTCGAGAAGATAATTTATCGTAACTATCTTGCTCCAACTCTGTCTTGATTCTAAAATTTGTCTTCTTTAGAACTACGTTGAATACTAGATACAATAGTCCCACTACAACTAGTAATGATGTAAAGATTACTACTGTTATTATGATGATAATCGAATTCATAGATATATAATAACATTTAACAAAAAAATCGCTAAATTCCTGTATTTGTAAAAAATAAATTTTATGATAATATAAGAATATGAAAATATTCGTAAATTCATGTTGTCAAAAATCACACACATTTGGGTGTTGGTTTTTGTCTTACTAGTATTTACGTATATATACTAAAAATAAAAACCAGCACCAAAGTGCTGGTTTTTATTTTTAGTACCTTTAAAACCAAATAAAACACAAGAATATGAACAAACAACAAGAATTAGCCGTAATCGGCAATGAAATCCATTTTGAATCAAATGGGGACAAATTAATCATAGCAAAATGCTCTGACAACAGATTTTACCAAGTAAAAAATGGTGAAATATTGGACAGTCACATTTGGTGTGAAAAATGCGAATGCTTTCATGGTGTTCACAGGGAAAATGGTAAGACCATAATTCTGCCATCATTCACTGCTTAAAAACATAAAGACCACTCTTTCGAGTGGTTTTTTAATCGCCAGACGATAGTATGGCAAAAAGAAAAATCGTTACATTTCTGTAACGATTTTTCTTTTAGTTGAACTCTTTGTTCTGGTGTGAAGTTGGGTTAATCGAGAACCGTTCTTATTTATCAATTTAATATAAATCCTGAATAAGTTCTTCAAGTTTTATTTTTTCTTCTGAAGAAAGATTAGATGACTCTATTCTTTTAATAATTTCATCTGCCTTATCAGAAATTTCATTTTCAATCATTTTCTGTTCATTCTCTTCTAAAACAGAAAAATCTGATGGATATCTCAATCTTATTTGTATTTCTTGTTTAAAACTATCAAATTTATTTTCTTTATTCTCTAAACCACCACCACCTTCAACAGGATCAGGTGCTCGATTAAACTTTGACATTTCATTACTCATATATTTTCAATATTATTATAATACCCTAATAGTACCCCTACCTGAGGTAGGTTGTCAACAAAATGGCAAAAAGAAAAATCGTTACATTTCTGTAACGATTTTTCTTTTAGTTGAATTCTTTGTTCTGGTGTGAAGTCGGGACAAAGGGACCCGACTGCAAGGCCGGAGCGTGTCGACGCGAGGCGGGGTCGCGGAAATTTTCAGCAGAAAATTATCCGTGTAAACCTACTTTATATTATTACGGTTCTCGCCAGACGATAGTATGGCAAAAATAAAAAACACTGTATTTTATTACAGTGTTTTTTATTTTAGTTAAATTCTTTGTTCTGGCGACAACCTACTTTTCCCACGAATGAGTATCATCGGCGCAGTTGGGCTTAACTTCCGAGTTCGGAATGTGATCGGGTGTGACTCCATTGCCAAATCACCAGAACAAAATTTTCAACTAACTTATTGTATCAACAATCTTTGTCGAAAACAATAAACGATTTGTCATGATATTTAAAAACTGAATGCTATTTTAGAGTGTCTCCCCGTAGGGAGATAAATCCACCTACGGGAGATCCCCCGAAGGGGGACAAGATATTATTTGTGATTTTCAAAGTTCCTAATAGGAATCGAACGATTAGTACGCCTTGGCTGAACACATTACTGTGCTTACACCTAGCGCCTATCAACCTGATCATCTCTCAGGTTTCTCAAACGATTCCTAATCTTGAAGCTGGCTTCGTTCTTAGATGCTTTCAGAACTTATCCATTCCCGACATAGCTACCCGGCGGTCCACTTGGCAGTAGAGCCGGCACACCAGAGGTCAGTTCACTCCGGTCCTCTCGTACTAGGAGCAAATCTTCTCAAGAATCAACGAGTGCAGTAGATAGGAGACCAACCTGTCTCACGACGGTTTGAACCCAGCTCGCGTACCTTTTTAATTAGCGAACAGCTAAACCCTTCCCAGCTTCTCCACCAGGAGGATAAGGTGAGCCGACATCGAGGTGCCGAACTCCGCCGTCGATATGAACT
>Ga0172380_10001735_pt1 | contig 36943 bp, 35 predicted proteins | sample Leawe162metaG_FD_119747 | JGI IMG/M metagenome (GOLD analysis project Ga0172380, IMG submission 119747) | Leachate microbial communities from a municipal landfill in Southern Ontario, Canada - Leachate well 162 metaG | ecosystem: Engineered > Solid waste > Landfill > Unclassified | place...
GCCGGATCCGTCACTTTCGTCGCATTCGACCTTGTCGTGCCGGCCGGAATGCCGGTGGGCGAGGCACACGAGATCTGCGACAGGCTGGAGGCGGCAGTGAGGGCTGCCAAACCGGGCGCGCGCGTCACCATTCATGTGGAGCCGGAAAGCGAACAGGCGCACGGGATACGGGTAAAGATACAGGAAACGGGTGCATGACAATGACGGATGTAACAGGGTTGTCGCAACTGGGCGCGAAGGTGGAGACGCCATCGAGCCCTGAAGCTGCTGTACTCGAACGCGTGCCGAATTCCAATGCTGGCACGGATTATGTCGTGCGGTTCACCGCGCCGGAATTCACGTCTCTATGCCCGATGACGGGGCAGCCGGATTTCGCCCATATCGTCATCGACTACATTCCCGGCGATTTCCTGGTCGAGTCGAAATCGCTCAAGCTGTTCCTGCATTCGTTCCGCAACCACGGCGCTTTCCATGAGGACTGTTCGATCTATATCGCCAAGCGTCTGGTCGATCTGCTCGAACCCAAGTGGCTCCGGATCGGCGCCTACTGGTATCCGCGCGGCGGCATTCCGATCGACGTCTTCTGGCAGACGGGAGAGGCGCCTTCGGGCGTCTGGCTCCCCGACCAGGGCGTGCCGACCTATCGCGGTCGGGGATGACAAATCCCGCTTGTCCTTGAGTTTGGGTCGGGCGCGAACGTGAGAAGGCGCGCGAGGGCCCGCACTGTCGCCGCGCGCACGTACCGGGGACTGCAAATGCGGCGCCATTTCGTTCCCTGTTGCCAGCCGTGCGGCGCGGTCAGTCGCCTTTGAAGCGATACAATAGACCATTTCGATGAGGGTGATCTAAATTTGGGGATTTATAAAAGTTCATAAGAAGCTAGACATTAACGGGTGCATGCAAAATGCAAGGGAATGGTGAGGCAGAAAAACATGGCAGAGCGCGCCTTTCGTCGCAAGACAGACATATTTCCGCTGAAGGTCGTCGTTCTTGCCGTACTTGGCACTGTCGCCTTCGTCTTCGGATCCTATCTCTTCCTGACATGGTCAACCCGCGTCATCGATGCGCAGTCGATAGAGCGCCAGACAAAAATAGTAGAGCACGTGATCGGCCAGATGCGTTTACGGGTCGCCCATGACCAGGAGAGTTCCACCGTCTGGGATGAAGCGGTCGAGACGGTTAAAGGCCCGAGAGACGAGAAGAGTGCCAGATGGATAGATGATAATCTCGGAAGCTGGATGGTATCCTACTTCGGCCATGACGCGGCTTTCGTCTTAAATCCGCTGGACGAGCCAATTTACGCATTCGTCGATGGAAAGATCGCAGGCCCCGAATCCTATGACGCGGTTCGCATTGCGGCCGAACCTATGCTCAAGGAATTGCGGGACAAGCTTCGCGCGGGAGACACTTCCGAGATTTCGGAGCGGATACTGTCCCCCGGTGTCACCGATTTCAGTTTCGTCGAGGGTCATCCGGCAATCGTAAGTCTGAAGCCGATCATCTCCGATACCGGCGAGGTCGAACAGACTCCGGGTGAGGAGTACGTTCATATTGCCGTGAAAAATCTCGACAGCGATTTCCTGCAGGAGCTTGCGGTCGAATATGGTTTTCACGAGCTCTATTTTTCCGCGACCAGCACTAAGAACCCGGAAAAGGCCGAACTTCCTTTGGTGACAGCGAAAGGAAACACGGTTGGTTATTTCGTTTGGAAACCTTACGGCCCAGGCTCGGCTTTTCTTGCATCGATAATGCCAGCGCTGGTGTCGTTTCTCGTCTTTCTCGTTTTCATCGTTACGACCTTCATCGCTATTCTCTACAGACGCCTTCTGGTCAATCGCGCTCAGGAGGAGCGGATCCGCTACCTCGCCAGCCATGATGCGCTGACCGGCCTGCTGAACCGTTCATCCTTCGAACGGCATCTGGACACCGCGCTTTCCGGTACCGACGATGGGGGGGCGAAAGTCGCGGTCATCTATCTGGACCTGGACCGCTTCAAGCAGATCAACGACACCTTTGGGCACTCGGCCGGCGATGAAGTGATCCGGGAGGCCGTGGGCCGCATCAATGCCCTGCTGCCTCCGACCGCGCATTTCTGCCGCATTGGCGGGGACGAATTCAACATTCTGATGCCGTTTGCCGAAGTATCCGATGTGGAAAAACTGTGCGCGGCGATCATTGCAGTCGTGGTCGAGCCTTTCGTAATCGAAGGGCAAAACGCCTTCATTGGCATTTCGATGGGCGTTGCCTATTCCCCGACTCATGGGACGAACAGGAGCGAGCTGACCCGCAAGGCGGACGTGGCGCTCTACAATGCCAAGGCGAGCGGACGAGGGCGCTTCACGGTGTTCGGTCCGCATATGGACGTGATCGTCCGGGAGCGCGCCGAGATCGAACGGGATCTGCGTCAGGCGCTGGAGAATCCGAACCAGTTTACTGTCCTCTATCAACCGAAATATCTGTCGCAGACCGGCGAGGTGCAAAGCGTCGAAGCGCTGGTGCGTTGGCATCATCCGACAAGGGGTCTGCTTTCTCCGGTCTTTTTCATCCCGATTGCCGAAGAAACCGGACTTATCAAGGAACTCGGCCGACATGTGCTCGAGGAAGCATGCAAGGCAGGCGCGACGTGGCCGGTCGCCAATGTCGCAGTCAACGTATCGCCGATCCAGTGGCGGGATCCTCATTTTGCCAAGGAAGTCATCGAGATACTCAAGACGACCGGTTTCGAGCCGCGCAAGCTGGAGCTTGAGATCACCGAAACGGCTTGGATGGATGATTCCGCTCATTGTGCCGCCAATATTCGGACTTTGCGCGATATCGGAGTCGGCATCGCACTCGACGATTTCGGAACCGGGTTTTCGACCTTCGGGCGGCTTCATGAAACGGAGGTCGACCATATCAAGATCGATCGGATGTTTGTCGAGGGCCTTGGAAAGTCCCGCGGTGACGAGGCGATCATCCAGGCAATTGTAGAACTGGCGCGCGCCAAGGGTCTGAAGACGACTGCAGAAGGCGTCCAGACGGTGGAGCAAAGCGACTTCCTAAAGGCAGTCGGTTGTGATGAATTACAGGGGTTCCTCTTTTCGGAGCCGGTGAGCCGGGAGGCGATCGATACTCTCCTGGAGCCGCGGATGGGTAAGGGGTCCGAACGGGAAGAGCTCACCGAATAGCGAGCCAATTGAAATACGCCTGTGTTGGATATTATTCGGCAGCGCGTTGATCTGTCCCCAGACACCCTGAGGAAACAAAACGGCGGCCGTGGGCCGCCGTTCCCATATCTGTAGTGGAGACGAAGCTCAGCCAAAGACCAGAGCCGCGCCGGCCAGTGCGGTTGCGACACCGAGGGCACGCGTTACAAGCTGGCCCATGCGGCCAAGCGAAATGCCAAGGCCTATGCCCGCAGCGTGCAGAACGGCGGTGGATACGAGGAAGCCGATGCCGAACTGCAATGCACCGGCGGCGCCGAGTTCACCGCCATGGGCATGGCCGTGGAAGAGGGCGAAAGCGCCAACCACCGCTGCCGATGCCGTGATCGGCAATTTGACGGCAGTGGCCACAAGCAAGCCGAGGCCGATCACCGATGCGAGGATCGCGGGCTCGACGAAGGGCAGTCCAATGCCGGAAATGGCGAGCAGGAAGCCGGCCGCCATGGTGCCGACGAAAGCGGCGGGAACGGCGATGAGAGCTCGACCGCCGATCTGCGAGGCCCAAAGGCCAACGGCGACCATGGCGAGAATATGGTCCGAGCCAGTCAGCGGGTGGGAGACGCCAGCCATGAAGGATCCATGCTCGGTAGGATCGAGGTGGGCAAAGGCAGGAGCGGCGGCAGCGGCGAAAATGCCGGCGGTTAGCGAAAGGCGTTTAAACATCATTGTCCCTCTTTTTGGTCGACACGGCGCCCGGAAATCAGTCGCGCCTCCGTTCGAGTCTATACTGCTTGGAGGACACTAGCGTAGGCGGTTTGCGGCTGTCCATGGCGATTGTCCACAAGAGATAGAAAGCACGCCGGCAGTAACCCAAGCGCGAACTATCGCGGCAGCGGAAGAGGCAATTGCGACATTTCCCGGACGCCGAATTCGAGACGGACGGCCTGTGTCGGCCGCTCACTTCGGCGCTCGCACCTTTCTGCTTGCTCCTGCGCGCCCGCACCCCATATTCAGGGTTGAACGATTTCGTCCGCGTGGGCGGATGGCAAGGCGGCCCAAGGAGGCGCAGCTTGTTTTCTTTCGACAATAGTTATGCGCGGCTTCCCGAGCGTTTTTTCCAGCAAGTAAACCCGGCTCCGGTCGCGGCGCCCCGGCTGATCCGCTTCAACGCCGCGCTCGCCGAGGAGCTCAACCTCGATTTTTCCGGGGTGGACGATGAGAGACTGGCCGCGATCTTCTCCGGCAACAGCCTGCCGGAAGGCGCGGTGGCGATTGCCATGGCCTATGCCGGCCATCAGTTCGGCAATTTCGTGCCTCAGCTTGGCGACGGCCGCGCAATTCTGCTCGGCGAGGTCGTCGACCGCCGGGGTGTGCGCCGAGATATCCAGTTGAAAGGGGCAGGGGAAACGCCGTTTTCCCGCCGGGGCGACGGACGGGCGGCCCTTGGGCCGGTGCTTCGGGAATACATCGTATCCGAAGCGATGCACGCGCTTGGCATTCCGACCACGCGGGCGCTGGCGGCGGTCCTGACCGGCGAGCCGGTCTATCGCGAAACCGCCTTGCCGGGGGCGGTGTTCACCCGCGTGGCGGCAAGCCATATCCGCATCGGCACGTTCCAGTATTTCGCGGCTCGTGGCGACGTCGAGGGGATCCGGACGCTCGCCGATCATGTGATCTCTCGGCATTATCCGGAACTCGGCAATCTCGACCAACCCTATCTGGCGCTGCTCAACGCCGTTTCCGCCCGGCAAGCCGCCCTGGTGGCGCGCTGGCTCTCGGTCGGTTTCATTCACGGGGTGATGAACACCGACAACATGACGGTGTCCGGAGAGACGATCGATTTCGGCCCTTGCGCCTTTCTCGATGAATACGATCCGCGCAAGGTTTTCTCATCGATCGACCAGCGCGGCCGCTACGCTTATGGCAACCAACCGGGGATCGCGCAATGGAACCTGGCGCGGTTTGCGGAAACGCTTCTGCCGATTCTGGGCGGCAGCGAGGAGGATGCCGTGGCCGCCGCCAACGCTGCGCTTGTCGATTTCGGACGGGTGTTCCAGGAGCGCTGGCTCGCCGCTTTCCGCCGCAAGCTGGGCCTGACGGGAGAGCAAGAAGGCGACCTCGAACTCGTCAACGACCTTTTGAACTTGATGCACAAGGGCGAAGCCGATTTTACACTAACCTTTCGGGCGCTTGGAATTCTTGCGGGCGGTGGCGAGGAAGAGGACTTTCGTGCCCGGTTCGGCCAAGCCGACGGTCTGCCCGAATGGCTGTCGCGCTGGCGCTTGCGCATCGGGCCGGGTGGCCTCTCGCCGCAGGTACGACGTTCCGCCATGGAGGCGGTCAATCCGGCAATCATTCCGCGCAATCACCGTATCGAGGAAGTGATCCAGGCCGGACTTTCAGGGGATTTCTCGCCCTTCGATCAGATGCTTGGTGCGGTCCGGAAGCCCTTTGCGGACGATCCCGCCCTTGAGGCATATCGCGAACCGCCCAGACCGGCGGAGCGGGTGACGCAGACCTTCTGCGGGACATGAAGCAGTAATGTTTCGTCCTCAACGGGAGGGCCGCTCAAGTGTGGCAGGTGGGGCGAAATGCGGTCTTGCGCGCCGATTTGCTTCGCCCCACCCCGGGCTTTGGGCCCATCCCCTCCTCCTCGGAGAAGGAAGTCCTTCAAGGGCCGATCAGCCAGCCTTTGCGAGCTTTGCCATTTCCGGATCGTAGACGCGGCCGAAGCGGTTCGCGAGGAAGTCGGGGAGGCTGACTTCCTCTTGGCGGACGAAGCCCTTTTGCGGCAGCTTGCCGTCGGCGAGCAGGTCGAGCACGGTGCAGATGCCGGCGGCCGTGGTGATCTGGATGGCGCTCATCAGGCGGCCACCGACCACACCGGCATAGACCTTGTTGGCATAGGTTTCCTGCAGAAAACGGCCGTCCTTGACGCCGCAGACGGTGACGAAGATGACGACGACGTCCTGCATGGTGGCCGGAAGCGCGTTCTCAAACAGGTCTTTCAGCACGTCGCGGCGGTTCTTGAGGTTGAGGTCGTTGAGCAGCGCCTTGACGATCGCCTGGTGGCCCGGATAGCGGATGGTGCGGTAGTTCATCGTGCGCACCTTGCCTTCGAGCGTCTTGGCCAAAGTGCCGAGGCCGCCCGAGGTATTGAAGGCTTCGTAGGTGACGCCGTCGAGCGAGAATTCCTCGCGCTCTTCCATGGCCGGAACATTGATCAGCTTGCCCTCGACGATCGCCTCGCAGGGCTCGATATATTCGTTGATCAGGCCGTCGGTAGACCAGGTCAGGTTGTAGTTCAGCGCATTGGACGGGTACTGCGGCAACGCCCCGACGCGCATGCGCACGCTGTCGAGCGTGTCGAAATGCTTCGTCAGATCATTGGCGACGATCGAGATGAAGCCGGGGGCGAGACCGCACTGGGGGATGAAGGCGGTCTTGGCGTTCTTGGCCAGTTGCTCGACCTTGCGGGTGGTTGCGACATCCTCGGTCAGGTCGAGATAGTGGGTGCCTGTGCGGGCTGCACTTTCGGCGATCGCTCCGGTCAGGTGGAAGGGGGCGGCCGAGAGAACGGCGAACTTGCCGGCGAGCACGGCATCGAGCGCGTTCGCATCGGCGATATCGACGGTGGCCGTCGAGATCGCCGGATGGCGGTCGATCGAAGCCAGTTGCGCCTCGCTGCGGTCCGCGACCGTGATCTTGTAGACGCCGCTGTCGGCGAGCATGAGCGCGATGGCGCTACCGATCTTGCCGCCGCCGATGATGACTACGTCCTTCATTGATATATCCCCTCTTGAATTTCGTCAGATTTCGACAGGATGCCGATTGCGTCTTTCGATTCATAGCGACGATATGTTCGTTTCGTGGTATCATATTCGGCGAATAGTCAAAGGAATTGGACACAATGCAGGTTACCGACAAGGATCGCGAACTTCTGGCACTGCTTGGCGAGGATGCCCGCATGCCGATCGCGACCGTGGCGCGCAAGCTCGGCCTGTCGCGAACGACGGTACAGGCGAGGCTCGAAAGGCTGGAACGGGAAGGCGTGATCGCGGGCTACGGACTTCGCCTTTCCGAGGCATACTTGAGCGGGCTCATCCGTGCGCACGTGCTGATTACCATCGCGCCGAAGTCGCTATCGGCGGTGACGGCGGAGCTGGCCGCCATCCGCGAAGTGACGACGCTTCATTCGGTCAACGGCACCTTCGATCTGATCGCCATCCTCGCCGCCCACTCGATTGCCGAGCTCGATCAGTTGATTGATCGCATCGGTGAACTTGCCGGGGTGGAGCGGACGCTGTCCTCGATCATTCTTTCCACGCGCATCGCGCGATGAGGGTGCCGCGCTAACGGCCTGTTCACCGGTTCCATGCCTTGTCTTTTTCCCGCATTGTTTTACGACATGAGTCGCACTATGTGCTGGAGAACGAATCCAAGTGGAGACTATCCGATGAATGAAGACGAAGACGACAAGAGCAAGGAACTGCCGCTCGGCAAGGAAACAGAAGCGAACCTTTTCAAGTCGCGTTCGATCTTCATCTATGGCGGCATCACCATGGAGCTGGCGCAGAAGGTCTGCACCCAGCTCGTCGCGCTCGCGGCCGCATCCGACGACGACATCCGCGTGTTCGTCTGCTCGCCGGGCGGCCATGTCGAGGCCGGCGACGCCATCCACGACATGATCAAGTTCATCAAGCCGAAGGTCTGGATCATCGCATCGGGCTGGGCGGCGTCCGCCGGTTCGCTGATCTTCATCTCGGTGCCGAAGGAGCGGCGCCTCAGCTTGCCCAACACGCGCTTCCTGATCCACCAGCCGTCGGGCGGCACGCGCGGCATGGCCTCGGACATCGAGATCCAGGCCAGGGAAGTCATCAAGATGAACAAGCGCCTGATCAAGCTCTATTCGAAGGCCACCGGCCAGTCGGAAGAGAAGATCGCCAAGGACATCGACCGCGACTTCTGGCTTTCCGCCGAGGAGGCCAAGGACTACGGTCTGGTCGGCAAGATCATCGAGAAGCAGTCAGATATCTGAGCCTCGGCCCAGAGGCTGAATTGAAGCAGCCCCCGCCGGTGGAAACCGGCGGGGGTTTGCGTTTACGGGGAGTGCCGGTCTCTGCAATAGAAGCGGACATCGGTGGAGGTGTCTTGCTCAACCGCTTTGCGGCGTTTGATCGAGACACGTCCAACGCGATACGAAATTCAAGCCGGCGATATTCGTTTGACACGGTGGACCGTCCTAATATGGTCGACGATGGAACGGGAGGCGGAGATCGATGTATATTTTAGCCCAAGAAGTCTATGCGCGCCTGTTGCTGGCGGGGTGTCTGGTCTTCGCGGCAGCGTTTCCGGTTGCCGCGCAGGACGTCACCTTCCGCACCTACAAGGACAATGCCGGCTTCTCCTGCGAGTTTCCTTCGGACTGGGACTTCCGGCAAGCGACCGGTGGTGCCCGGGTGTTTTCCAGTTCGGCAGACAGCACCCGCGATGTCACGATCGTCATCCAGGTCATCGACCGCGAGAAGACCGCGGAAAAGACGGCGCAGGCACAGCTCGACATGCTCAAGGCCCAGCTGCTCGACGCCAGGGACGGGCGGATCATGAGCGAGGGAGCCGCGCCGGTCGCCGAGCAGCAGGCGCCTTTTCTCATCGCCAGCTACAGCACCACGGACACGGCTGGAAAGATGCGCAAATTTCGGCACATCCAGATGGTTGTGACGGCGCCACGCGTGTTCCTGCTGATGTCCTATTCGGCGCCGGATGCAATCTTCGATGAGCACATGAAGATATTTCAGAACTGCTCGGCGACCCTGAAGCTAGAGGCTGTTGAAGCCGAAGCGGAGAAGCCCGCGCCCAAGGAAACACCGGTGCCCGCGGGTGACGAAGAAACTGTGGTCTGGCGGCGCAATTCCGATCGCGGTTTCTGGATAGCGGTGCCATCGATCTGGTCGAATGTAATCGATGCTTCAGAACCATACTCCGCCGATATGCGGCATCCGGACCGCGTGGAAGGGGTACTCGTCTGGGCGCTTGACCTTGGCCAGACCACCAAGGTCAAGGATTTCGCCGACGCTTGGGAGCAGAACCTTGCGGACAAGATATTCTTCATGAACGAGCGCCTTGCGGTCCCTGCCAAGGACCATCCTGGCGTAGGCCTGCCCAAGGTGCCGGGGATCGTACGCGAATATCAGGGTGAGGTGAGCGGGGCGACCGTGAGGAGCATTGCGGCCTATGTGGTCTACAAGACGCGCGGATATACGATCGTCGGATATCATTTCCTCGGCGACAGGAAGGGCGAAAAGCGAGTCCGGGACGCCGTCATGAGCTTCAGGCTGGCCGCGCCGGATGGCTGACCAGCCGCAGGCGCAGGGGGTCGCCGCGAAGCCTGATGAATGGACAGGTAACTTCATGGACAGGTAATTAGTCTCTCTCCCGTCCAAAAGAGCTTGGCCCGCGTCTTCTCCTTCGTTGCCGTACCCGTTTGCCGCAACCCTGCCTTGCCAATCCCGCTTAACTTTGCTTGTCGTGGGCGATTGTCATTTCGCTTCCCGGCTATCTCATGTTCAAAGATCTTTCGTTTCAAAGCTTTTTCATGGGCTGCCTGACCGCCTTTGTCGGTTTCGCCAGCTCGTTCGCCGTCGTACTGCAGGGCCTGAAGGGCGTTGGGGCCAGTGACTTCGAGGCCGCGTCCGGTCTGATGGCGCTGTCGGTCTCGATGGGTGTCTGTGCCATTGTGCTGAGTGCCTGGACCAAGCTGCCCGTATCGATCGCCTGGTCGACGCCGGGTGCTGCATTACTTGCGACGGCCGGTACGGTCGAGGGCGGCTTTGCCGCTGCCGTCGGGGCCTTCCTCGTCTGTGGCGCGCTAATCGTCATTGCCGGCTTGTTCAGGCCCCTCGGTCGGGCGGTGGCCGCCATTCCCGCGCCGCTTGCCAATGCCATGTTGTCTGGCGTGATCCTCGGTCTCTGCTTCGCGCCGTTCAAGGCGATTGCCTTCGATCCGAAGCTCGGCCTGCCGATTCTTGTCGCCTGGGCGGCGGTTCTGGCCTTCAAGCGGCTCTATGCTGTGCCGGCGGCGCTTGCCGCCTTCGCGCTGGTCATCGCCTTCGGCGTCGATCTGCCGGAAGGTGCGGTGGCGAGCTGGACTCGGTCGCTCGCTCCACCGATCGAACTGGTAATACCGGTGTTCACACCGCCGGCGCTGGTTTCGATCGCGCTGCCGCTCTTCATCGTGACCATGGCTTCGCAAAACATTCCCGGCATCGCCGTGTTGAAGGTAAACCACTACAACCCCATGCCGGGGCCACTATTTGCGGTGACCGGGCTCTTCTCGCTGTTCTCCGCGCCCTTTGGAGGGCACGTGGTCAATCTGGCGGCGATCACCGCGGCGATGTGCGCTGGCGAGGACGCCCATCCCGATCCGGGAAAGCGCTACTGGGCGGCGATCATCGCCGGGGTCGGCTATGTCATCCTGGGGCTCGCTGCCGGCGCCGTCACCGCCTTCGTCTCGCTCGCGCCGCCGATCCTCATCCAGGCGGTGGCCGGCCTGGCGCTCATCGGCGCCTTCTCCGGTTCGGCGGTCGCCGCCTTCAAGGAGCCGGAAACCCGCGAGGCTGCCGCCGTCACATTCCTGATCACGGCGTCGGGCGTCACCTTTGCGGGGATTTCCGGCGCCTTCTGGGGACTTGTGACCGGCGGACTGATGATGGCATTGCTGAAGCTCGCTCGGGCATCGAAAAAATGAGCTTGTGCTTGCGTTCGAAACGCCCCCTAGGCTATAGATCGAAACATGAAGAGCAAAAGCGCACCGATCTGCGAAGAGTTTGCAGGTGGCCGTTCGTCGGCCGCGGCGAATGCGTGCGTGCTACCCTCGCTTCTTCTTCTCGACCTTACGCTCGGTTGCCGGGTCCATTGAGGAGCGCCCGGCGGCCGAATAGCCGTCAGGCATAGCTCCTCGAAAAACTCCATCATATATGAGATTTCGACCCGAACGGGTCAGCATTTGCCGTCGCCAAGCCGCGATCGATGCGCTAAGAGCCAAGGCGAATGCGGGAAAAGGACGAGACGAAGATGATTGCCAGAACCCATTCCGTAAAGCAGGGCATGCCCGAAGCGGCGTTGAAGTACCGGCCCTATCCGCAGATCGACATCAAGGACCGTACCTGGCCGTCGAAGACCATCACCAAGGCGCCGATCTGGTGCTCGGTCGATCTCCGCGACGGTAACCAGTCCCTGGTCAATCCGATGGGCCACGACCGCAAGGCCCGCATGTTCCAGCTGTTGCTGGAGATGGGGTTCAAGGAAATCGAAATAGGCTTCCCGTCGGCCTCGCAGACCGACTTTGATTTCGCGCGCTGGTGCGTCGAGGAAGGCAATGTGCCCGACGACGTTTCGCTGCAGGTGCTCGTACAGTGCCGGCCGGAACTGATCACCCGCACCTTCGAGGCGCTGGAAGGCGCACACCATCCGATCATCCATTTCTATAACTCCACGAGCGAGTTGCAGCGCCGCGTGGTGTTCGGCAAGGATGTCGCGGGGATCAAGCAGATCGCGGTCGATGCCGCCAAGATGATTACCGACATGGCGGCAAAGGCAGGCGGCGGCTTCCGGTTCGAATACTCGCCGGAGAGCTTCACGGGCACCGAGCTGGACGTGGCGCTGGAAATCTCCAATGCTGTGATCGACATCATCAAGCCGGCGCCGGAAAACAAGCTGATCCTCAACCTGCCTTCGACCGTCGAGATGGCGACACCGAACATCTATGCCGACCAGATCGAGTGGATGTGCCGCCACATCGACAACCGCGAGAATGTCATCGTGTCGCTGCATCCTCACAACGACCGTGGCACTGGGATTGCCGCGACCGAACTGGCGTTGATGGCGGGTGCCGACCGCGTCGAAGGCACGCTGTTCGGCAACGGCGAACGCACCGGCAATGTGGATATCGTCACGCTGGCCTTGAACATGTTCACGCAAGGGGTGGATCCGAAGCTCGACTGCTCTGACATCGAGCACATCAAGGCGGTCTATGAATATTCGAACCAGATGACCATTCCGGAACGCCACCCTTATGTCGGCGAACTGGTCTATACGGCCTTCTCCGGCTCGCACCAGGACGCGATCAACAAGGGCATGAAGGCGAGGCGGAAGGCGAATTCTCCGGTCTGGGAAGTGCCCTATCTGCCGATCGATCCGCAGGACGTCGGCCGCACCTACGAAGCGATCATCCGCATCAACTCGCAGTCCGGAAAGGGCGGTATCGCCTATATCCTGCAGGAGGATTACGGCATCAACCTGCCGCGCAACCTGCAAGTCGAGTTCCGCGAGGATATTCAGCACATCACCGACGAGGAGGGTGTCGAGCTGCCTTCAAGGCGCATCTACGAGCGCTTCATCGAGCGCTATGTGGAGCAGCCCGGTGCCCGGCTGAAATTCCACGATCACCACACCTATCCCGATACCGAGCACAAGGGGATGCGGATCGTCGCCGCTGAAATTACCGACGGCGGGGAGGTCAAGCGGATAGAGGGCAGGGGAACCGGTCCGATCGACGGCTTCATCAATGCACTCTCGACCTATCTCGGCATCGAGATGTCCGTGCAGGATTACTCCGAGCACTCCCTCCAGCACGGGTCGAATGCCTCGGCGATTGCCTATGTCGAGGTGGTCCATCCGGGCGGCACGCTGTTCGGTGCCGGTATCAACACGAATATCGTCGCGGCCTCCCTTGAAGCGATTGTTTCCGCAGCTAACAGGGTACTTGAAGAACGTGCCGCAAGGGTCTGATAGATGACGCTTAGTGCTGTCACCGCCGGAGATTTCGATGTGGCGGCACCGCTGGTGCTTCTACACGGCTTCGGCGGCGGCGCTTTTGTCTGGCGGGAGGTCATGGCGGGGCTTCCCGAGGACTATCCCGTGATCGCCTACGACCTGCCGGGACACGGACTGTCATTGCATGCCGAAGGCATCGGCGGTGCGGGACGCATGGCGAAGGCGATCATCGCGGATCTCGAAAGCCGGGGTATCCGGCAATTCCATCTGGCCGGGCATTCGCTCGGCGGCGCGGCATCCGCGATCCTTGCGCTGAAATCACCCGAACGGGTGCAGAGCGTCACGTTGTTTGCGCCGGGCGGGTTTGGACCCTCTATCAATCATCGGGCGCTTGCCCACTATGCATTCGCAGATACCGTTGAGGAACTGCGCCGTGCAGTGGAAGTGATGATGGGCTTCAATGCGAACATTCCGGATGCAATGGTGGCCGACATGCTCGCGGCGCGTGGCGACCCGGCCGCGCGGGAAGCCCTTGCCCGGATTTTCGAGGCGATGTTTGTCGTGTCATCGTCCGGCGAACGGCTGCAGGGAACCCTTCCCATGGAGGGGCTCGCCGTTCTCTCGATGCCGCAGGTCGTTGTCTGGGGCGAGGAGGATTGCATTCTGCCGCTGAGCCAAAGCGAGGGGCTGCCTGCCAACATCGTGGTCCATCGCATTCCCAAGGCCGGGCATATGCTGGTCGACGAGTGTCCAGAGTGGGTCATCGAACTCCTGCGCAGTGCCATAATGCGCTCCCGGTGACCATCATATGAAGCGCTGTCGGCGGTCACCGATCAGGACCGCGGTCTTGAAGATGGCATTGCGGGGCCGTTATCCCAACAGAACCTGTTGGTGGTCGTTTCTCAGCTGCCCGGTGGCATTGGCGAGACAGTATCGGTCCCAATGCAGGTGCCAGGCTCCGGCTTTTCCGCCTATCGAAAACATGTTGTAGCCGGCGGGAGGCTTGTGGCCACCGGGTCCCTGGGATGCTGAGGCGATGCCGATGACCGGGACCTTCTTGCTGCGGCTTGCCAGCCAGTAAAGGGTGTTGAGGTGGGTGTGGCCATGCAACACGAGTTCCGCACCACCCGTAGAGATCGCGGCGGCGAACCTGCGAATACCGATCATCCGCTTGTGCTGGGCGGCTGCGCCGCGGATCGGCGGATGGTGGATCATGACAACGCGAAAAAGACCCTCCTCGCCGGCGGCCTTCAAGAGTTCTGCCATCTCGCGCGCCTGACGCTCGCTGAAATAGCCTGATGCAGAGAAGGGGGGCGTGGCGAGTGAGGTGGAACACCCGATCAGCGCGACTGGTCCGCGCCTGCGGATATATGGAAAGAGCTTGTAGCCCTCCCGCCAGATCAAGGGGTCGTCGTCGCCGCGCATATAATCATACCAAGCCTGGACAGCCTTGTCGCGCGCGCCGGGCACATAGGCATCGTGATTTCCCGGTACCACCGAGGTGTCGAGCGGCGCGCCGGTACGCCTCAGCCATTCCGTGACAAGACGGATCTCGATGCCGGTGCCGAGATTGACCAGGTCGCCTGTTATCGCAAGATGATCGGGTTCATGACGGCGCAGATCGTCGATAATCAGATCCAGCGCATTGGCAAAAAGGTGCTTGCGCCTGTTGCGGTGCCAGTTCACATATCCGGTGATGCGCTTGGATGCGAGTTCACGGATGGTCAGATTGGGGAGCGGCCCGAGGTGAACATCGGATATGTGCGCGAGTTTGAACATGGCGCCACTCATAATGGCGGCGCCGGACCGGAGCAAGCCCAATGGGACAGGACGAACCACCGGATGAAAAGCGTGGCAAGGCGGAGCGTGCCCTGACGCGGGTGCTGCACGGCTATTTCGCGCTTTCGCGTGGCATGACCCTCGGCGTTCGGGCGGCCTGTTTTGATGAATCGGGCCGCGTATTCCTGGTCCGTCATTCCTACGTTCCAGGGTGGTACATGCCGGGCGGAGGCGTCGAGCGTCACGAGACGGCGTCCGAGGCACTTGCAAAGGAACTGCGCGAGGAAGGCAATCTCGAGATGACGGGCCCGGCCGAGCTTTTCCATGTCTATTTCAACAGACGTATCAGCCGGCGGGACCATGTGCTCCTTTATCGGGTCAATGTCGTCCAGACTGCGCCGAGATTGCCCGACCGTGAGATCGTCGAATGTGGATTCTTCGATCCATACGAACTGCCCCTCGGTGCGACGGAGGCGACCCGCCGGCGTCTCAGAGAGTTGCGCGGTGAGGTTCCGCCCGACGATATCTGGTGAGTTCGAGGGCTTCCGTCAGCTTGTCGCGGCCGTGGGGCCGATCGAAATCGAGCTCCGGGCCGGCGGGAACGACACCGGTCGGATTGATCGTCTTGTGACTGCGGTAGTAGTGCCCCTTGATGTGATCCATATTGACCGTTTCGGCGATGCCGGGCATCTGAAAGAGGTCACGCAAATAGGCCGACAGGTTCTTGTAGTCTGCAAGCCTGCGGATATTGCACTTGAAATGGCCGACATAGACGGCGTCGAAGCGCACCAGTGTCGTAAAGAGCCGCCAGTCGGCCTCCGTCAGGCGTTCGCCGAACAGGTATCGCTGCGCTTCAAGCCGTTCGTCCAGCCAGTCGAGCGTCTCGAACAGCGACGCGACCGCCGATTCGTAGGCGCCCTGGCTGGTGGCGAAGCCGGCCTTGTAGACGCCGTTGTTGACGGTATCGTAGATGCGCGTGTTGATGGCGTCGATGTCGGCGCGCAGGTCTTCCGGATGGAAGTCCTCGGTGGAGCCGGTGATGGCGTTGAACGCGCTGTTCATCATTCTGATGATCTCGGCGGATTCGTTGGAAACGATGGTCTCCTTCTCCCTGTCCCATAGAACCGGCACGGTGACGCGACCGCTATAGTCGGAGCGGGCGCGGGTATAGACTTGCCAGAGGAAATCCGAGCCGAACAGATGGTCGCGGGTGCCGCCGTCGCGGTCCTTGAATTCCCAGCCGTTTTCCAGCATCAGCGGATCGACGATGGAGACGGAGATATGGTCCTCGAGCTTCTTCAGCTTGCGGAAGATCAGCGTGCGATGGGCCCAGGGACAGGCGAGCGAGACATAGAGGTGGTAGCGTCCGGAGACGGCCTTGAAACCCGCCGCGCCGGACGGACCGGCGGAGCCGTCGGCCGTCACCCAGTTGCGGAATCCCGCTTCGCTGCGCTTGAAATGGCCGCCGGTCGATTTCGTGTCATACCAGACGTCCTGCCATTTCCCGTCCACGAGCATGCCCATTGGCCAAATTCCTCTCGTTGTTTCGACTTCTCGGAAAGGTAACGCCGATTGGCGCGATTGCGAGAGGGCAAACGATGAACACTGCGTTTTTCCGTTGGACGGCAGGAGAATTTGCTGCTATCGAAGCCGTCACCTTTTCGAGGAACGACGCGACCATGACCGCCAACAGGACCCTGCGACGACGCTGACGCTCATCTGACGCCACGTGAGGCGTCATCGATATTCCCTTGTCTCGTCTGTCATATCAGGGTTCGGTCATATCCATGCAAAGCCATACGCTTGTCTACCTCACCGAGGATGCGTCGCACGACTCGGTCATCGAGCACATCAACGAAGAAGCCTTCGGCCCCGGCCGGTTTACCCGCGCGGCCGCGCGCATCCGCGAGCAGGGCCCGCATGACCGGGCGCTGTCCTTCATCTGCGCCGACGACGGCGAGACGATTGCTTCCGTGCGGATGACTCCGGTTTCGGCGGGAGAGGTGAAGGGCCATCTGCTCGGGCCGCTCGCGGTCAGGCCCTCCCACAAGAACAAGGGCATCGGGCGCGAACTCGTGCGGATCGCGATCGAGGCCGCCAGACGGGTGGGCTCGGAGGCCGTGATCCTGGTGGGTGATCCGCCCTATTACATGCCGCTCGGCTTCGAGAAGGTGGCGTGGAAGGCCCTCGACTTTCCGGGACCGGTCGATCCGGGCCGGGTGCTGGTCGTACCGCTACGCGGGGACGTGCATGAGCGGTTGAAAGGCACGATTGCATGGCGTGCAGTCGACGACGAGGCTACCGTCGCGCTCACGAAAACCGCTGTCGGCGCCTAGAGTTTTTTCTTCAGCCAGGTGATCGAGAAGTCGCCAGTGAAATGGTCGAGCGTGCCGAAGATCTCGTAGCCCTGCCGCTCATAGGCGCGGCGGGCCTGCGGGTTGATCGTATCGATATAGGCGCCGGTACAGCCGCGTGCTCTCGCCTCATCCTCTGCCCTTTGCAGAAGTGCACCGGCCAGCCCCCTTCCGCGCAAGTGCTCGGGCACGAACAGCATTTCCACATAGAGCCAGCCGCGCCCGGTATAGCCGACCAGGCCGCCCACGGTCTTTCCCTCGTCGTCTCTCAGCGGGATGAAGATATCGCGCCGATCGGTCGGCCCGAGCATGGCATTGTTGTGCGCCTTGATTCCCGCGAGGATCGTTTCGCGGGTGGCGTCGGGAACGGTGTCGGAGAGGGGGAGGGCGCGGGGCATGGGACGATGGTAGGCGGGATTGGGGTTGGTGTCGATGGAGTGAGGGGCAGCTCATGGCCCAAAGCGGACATTTTTCAGCCGGTCGATGCGGTGGTAAAAATCGCCAACTGAGCGTCTAAAGCACGCTTGTATGCGGGCCGCGCTTCGCCGCGCGTGATATAGGCGGAGAGGTTTGGATACTCGTCCAGTATCCTCGAAGATTTCAGCCTGAGCAGTACCGACACCATCATGAGGTCGCCCGCGCTGAAGGCGCCATCGAGCCAGTTGGCATCGCCAAGGCGACTGGAAAGATCGGCCAACCGGTCTCGGATGCGATCTTCGGTGAGACGCAAGCGCTGTTCGCCCCAGGTCTCGCTGCGCTCAGAGAGCCAGGTTTTTTCGCGATCAAGGATCGGCGGCTCCACAGTGTTGAGCGCGGCGAACATCCAGGTGATCGCCCGCGCCCGGGCATCAGCATTGTGCGGCAGCAGGCCCGCATGATGCTGCGCGATGTGGAACACGATTGCTCCCGATTCGAACAGAGCGAGATCACCTTCTTCATAGGTCGGAATCTGCCCGAATGGATGGAGCGCGCGATGCGAGGGTTCCTTCATCGCCCGGAACGAGACAAGGCGAACCTCGTAAGGTTGCCCCGCTTCTTCCAACGCCCAGCGGACGCGCATGTCACGCGCCAGACCCTTGCCGCCATCAGGCGACCGTTCGAAGGCGGTAATTGTAATCGTCATCGCTGTTCTCCTTAGCTTGCCTGTCTTGACGACGACCGGCTGAGCGAGTTTCCGACATTCCGTGGTCGAGACAGTTCTCGCGGTCATTTCAAATGGAACTCAACGAATGTGCTACTGCCGCTGTTGAACATCGGTTGTTGCCGCAAGACGGACATCACATTATCCACGCGCTACCCGGCCGACCCAGCTCGCCCCTATCGTCCTTCCCGCCACCACATTGCGGAGACGGCAAAAAGCAATACTGCAAGGCCCGCGAAGCCGGCGAACAGCGGCATGGTATCGATGCCCTTCAGCACTGTCTCGTCGGTCATGCGGATCAGCATCCGCCGGTCATCGGCGACCCTGACCTTGCCACGCACCGGCAGGATGTCAGGCAGGCGCACGCCACTATCGCCATTGTCCAGACGCGCCAGCAGGCCCTTGGTTCTGGCTGCAAGCGGTTTCAATGTGTCCGTGGTTGAGATCATCGCCTTGAATTCGGGTGCGTCGACGGCGCCCACATGGACGAGGGTCGACAGTTCGCCGCTGGTGATCGTGAAGAGCCCGGTCTCGTCCATCTTCCTCTCAGCGCGATAGAGCCCGGGACCCGCTTCCGATAGCGGAATGGCCTCGGTCCTGCCGGACGGGTGAAGGATGGTCGCCTCGCCCGGGTCGTCGCCGATCGTCTGGCGGCTGATCTCCAGCGTCCGTCCGCGCGCACGCGCGGTCAGAGCCTCTTCCTCGAGCTCCGGCTCCTTCATCAGCCAATGGGCGATGCGACGATAGAGCGAAACGTGAGGGCCGCCGCCTTCGAAGCCGCGTGCCCAGAGCCAGCCCTGATCGGAGAGCAGCATGGCAACGCGACCCTCTCCGGCACGATTGAGAACGAGAAGGGGGCGACCGTCCGCCGCTGTCATGACAGTTTCGCCTTGAAGCTGATCGACACCGATGCTGCGGAACCAGCGACCCCAATTGGGCGGCTCGGTCGTGGCACCGTCCAGCCCCCGTGTGACCGGATGGCGCTTGCCCTTGTCGGAGAGGCGAGGGAAGAAGGCCGCCTCGTGCACCTCGCCAGTGGGCTCCGCCGGAAGTACGGAAGCCAGCGGCGTGATCGCGATGGAATCTTCCGCTGCATGTTCGGGACCGGCGGCGATCAGAAGCGCGCCGCCTTTCCTGACGTATTCGGCGATATAGTCGTAATAGAGGATCGGCAGCACACCGCGATGCTGGTAGCGATCGAAGATGATGAGGTCGAAATCCTCGATCTTTTCGACGAAGAGTTCGCGCGTCGGAAAAGCGATCAGGGACAATTCGTTGATCGGCGTCCCGTCCTGTTTCTCCGGCGGGCGCAAAATAGTGAAATGCACGAGATCCACCGAGGCATCGGACTTCAGGAGGTTGCGCCATGCGCGTTCACCGGCGTGAGGCTCTCCGGAGACAAGCAGTACGCGCAGGTTCTCCCGAATGCCCTCGATCACGTGGATGGCACGGTTGTTGGCTTCCGTCACCTCGCCCTCGACGCCATCAACCTCGAATTCGAGAATGTTGTTGCCGCCGCGCGGCACCTTGAAGGTGAAAGGTGTTTCCGCTCCTGGTACGGCATCGATGGCGGCGAGCTCGTCTCCGTTCATGAAGACCGTGACCCGCGCCGCGGCGGATGTCGAGCGGCCGTCGTCGAACACCCGCAGCGTCAGTTCCTGGTTCTCGCCGACGATGCCGAAGCGCGGGGCGCGCATCACCTCGATGCGGCGGTCGAATTCGTCGGCCTTACCTGTGATGAGGCCATGTACCGGCGCGTCGAAGCCAAGCGCCTGGCCGGGGCCGGGGATATCGTGGATCTGGCCATCCGTGATGAAGACAGCTCCGCCGACGCGCGCCGGTGGAACGTCCGTCAGCGCGGAAGCAAGGGCTTCGAAAAGCCGGGTCGAGGGAGCGTCGGACGTTCCCTGATCGGCGACCTCGACAATGCGAGGCTCGATGCGGCCAAAACGCGACAAGCGTTCCTTGATCCCGGCAAGGGCGGTATCGGCCATGGTTGTCCGCTCACCCGTTTCCTGGCTCTGGCTGCGGTCCACGATGATCGGCACGACGGTGCTGAGCGCCCCCCGGTCCTCCCGCAGCAACAATGGATTGGCGAGCGCCGCGAGAACAGCGAGCGAGGCTGCCAGACGAAGGCCCGTGCCGCGCACGCTCCTGTAGAAACCAAGGATCGCCAGCACGAGTGCCATCGCGCCGAGCGCCAGCAGGACGGACCATGGCAAGAAGGGAGCGAATTCGACCGTCATGTTACTGCCCCAATCGTTCGAGGAGGGCCGGGATATGCACCTGGTCGGCCTTGTAGTTACCAGTCAGCATATACATCATGATGTTGACGCCCGCGCGGAGGGACAATTCACGCTGATTTTCGTCTGGCGGGACGGTCGGCAGGAGCGGCGCGCCGTTGCTGTCCACCGCCCAGGCGCCGAGCAGGTCATTGCCGGTGATCAGAATCGGCGAAACGCCGTCGCCCGAAGATGTGACGCCTCTCGTGTTGTTCTTCGCCTCTTGCCGCGCCTCTACCCAGAGCGCGCTGCCGCTGTACCGACCGGGAAAGCTCTTGAGCAGGTAGAATGAGCGCGTCAGCACATGATCGGATGGCACGGGTTCGAGCGGGGGAATGTCGATATTGGCAAGGATTTCCTGCAGTCTTTCGCCATTTGCGCTTGGTCCGCCGTCGTTGCCCAGACTGGAGTACTGGTCCCGTGTGTCGAAAAGCACGGTTCCGCCGGCGCGCATATAGGCGTCGATGCGGCTGATGGCGGCGGCGGTCGGCATCGGAGCGGTTGCCGATACCGGCCAGAAGATGATCGGATAGAAGGCAAGCTCATCGGTCGCGATGTCGAGGCCGACGGGAGGGGACGGCTCCAGCGTCGTGCGATAGGTCAGGAAGTCGGTCAAGCCGGCAAGGCCCCGCTCGGAGAGCTGGTCCACCTCCGCTTCGCCGGTCTTCACATAGGCAAGATGGGTATTGTCGAGCCGCTGCAGAACAGTCTCGTCGCCGGGGCGGGAATCATCAGCATGGCCGTCGGTCGGCGAAATCAGCAGCATGGCGGAAAGGGCTGCGACCCCCACCAGGCCGGCGCGGCGGGGAAGGCGTGCGAAGGCGCCGTTCATGAACAGAACGATGATGCTGTCGGCGACGAGCAGAAGGAAGGCAAACGCCAGCAGCACAGGCTTGAGCGGCGTGGCCTCGGTACCGGCGAGCAGTTCGCTGACAACAGGCACGGCAAGCCCTTCCGTAGAAAGCGGACGGAGTTGCGCGCCCGAAGGCAGGAGATTGAGCGCGACGAAACCGTCCTCTGTGCCGTAAAGGCCGGGAGGATTGTCGAAAGTCGCCGCCTCAGGCCGCGCCCTCTCGGCATCGAGCGGTCGCGCGTCTCCGGTTTCGACAGTCAGAGTACCTTGCTCGGTCAACAGGCGGTAGGGCGGCAGGCTGGCATTGGCGGTCTTGCCGCTGTCCGCGGATGCGCCTCCGACCCGGGAAAGTTGGACGATCCGGCGCAGCATCTCCACGAATTCTCCGGAAATCGGCAGATTGGACCAGGTGGCTTCGGCGCTAACGTGAAACAGCACGATGCGTCCGCTGCCGTTTTGCTTCATGGTTACAAGCGGAGTACCGTCGGCCAGGCTGGCCCAGGTGCGTGCAGCGAGGTCGGGAGTCGGTTCGGCAAGTACCTGGCGCTTGATCAGTACGTTCTTGGGCGTTGCCATGCCGGCGAAAGGCCCCGTTGGCGGGAATTCGGCGAGCGGTTGCGGTTCTGCCCAGGACAGGGCGCCGCCGAACTCGCGTTCCCCCTCTCGCAGAATGACAGGAACGAGGGGGTCGTCCACGGGCGCGGCGGCCAGTCTCGGGCCGGCGAAGCGGATCAGTGTTCCGCCGCTGGCGATCCAGCGCTGCAGCGGTTCGTAGGCATTGGCAGGCAGGCGGCCGATATCGGCAAGTATGATCGCGGAAGGGTTTTGCCCGAGGATTTCAGGGATCGAGACCGCGAGATCGGCGACGTCGGGCTCGATGAGGTCGGCATAGGGGCCCAGAGCACGTTGGATATAGTAAAGCGGCGAAAGCAAGGGCTGGAAATCATCGCCGACGTCGCCGGAAAGCAGTGCCACGCGGCGGCGGCGAAACCCATCATCGAGAAGATAGGTCGAGCCGGCGGAAGCAATTCCGGCAATCGAAAGGCGGGCGAAGTCGTTGCGCAGTTCGAAGGGGGCGGAAACCTGTCCATTTGCGACCGTCTGATCCGCGCCAAACGCGATCTGGCCGGACGCGATCACGCGGCCTTGCTGGTCCTGCGCCTCCACGGCAATCTGCCTGGGCAATCCGGCCTTCAGGCGTGCTGCGGTGACGGTCAGGGCGTCCGCGCCGTTTGTTGCCGTTGTAATGGCGACGGCGCCTTCTCCGTCGCCCTCGATCAGCCGCAACTGGCCGGGAGAGAGTGCGGCGAGATCCGCCATCACACCGTCATCGTCGTCGCGCATGATGCCGTCGGAAATGAAGGCAATGGTGCCGGGACGGGTGCCCGAGAGTGCAGTGCGGATAGCGGCCATGGCGCTGGTTCGGTCCGGGCGCAGGGGCCGCGGCTTCGCGGCGGCAATTCGCTCGCGTGCTGCGGACGCCGTCGCAGGTACGGCGTCATGCGTGACGTCAGCGGTAAAGGTGAGCGAAACAGGCAGGCCGCTTTCCTCCGCATCGTCGATCAATGCCAGGGCAGTGGTCACGCGCCTGTTCCAGTCTTGCGCGGCGGCCCAATCGTTGTCGATGAGGATGACCAGGGGACCATCCGACGACAAGGACGCCGTGCGCGGATTGAGCACCGGATCGGCGAGGGCGACGATCACAAGCGCGGCCAGCGCCATGCGCAGGAGCGTCAGCCACCAGGGGCTCTTGCTGGGTGTCTCCTCGCGCTTGAGAACGCTCGCCAGGATCTTGAGCGGCGGAAAGACCTCCGCTTTCGGCTGCGGCGGCGTGAGCTTCAGAAGCCACCAGATCAGAGGCAGAGCCGCTAGCGCGATCAGGACCGCAGGAGTTGCAAAGGCGAGGGGCAGCGCGTTCATGACTGGCCGCCCCCGCTGGCGCGTGGCGGATTGCCGGAGAGATACATATGCACGGACACCAGCGCCTGCGAGGCAAGCTGGTCGGTGCGATGATGAACGAAGCTCCAGCCCAGTCTTCGGAGCGCCTCTCCCAAGTTTTCGCGGCGCGCGAGATAGGCGTGGCGATAGTCATCCCGCAGGCTTTCCGCGCGCCCAGAGACAAGTTTCTCACCTGTTTCCGGATCGGTGAACTCCGTCCTCCCGTTGTAGTGGAAGACTTCTTCGGCCGGGTCGGCAATTTCCACCACGTGGCCGCGCAGCCCGCGTCTCGCCAGCGGCGCAATGCGCTCCATGACGCGGTCGGCATCATCGAGAAAATCGCCGATCAGCACGATATTGCTCAAGCCGCGGATCATGCCCGTCTCGGGCAATCCGGATGTCAGCGGCGCGTGCATGATGGCGGTCGCCAGACGTTCGGCGGCATTTCGCGCGGTCACCGGCTCCATGACGCCGGGACAACCGATACGTTCCCCCGAACGGGCAAGGATTTCGGCAAGCGCCAACATGATAACGAGCGCCCGGCTCTCCTTCGAGACCGCGCTGAAAGTCGATTTGTACATCATCGACGGCGACATGTCGGCCCAGAGCCAGACCGTGTGGGCAGCTTCCCATTCCCGGTCGCGGACATATGTATGGTCGTCCCGGGCCGAGCGCCGCCAATCGATGCGGGCTAGGCTTTCGCCTTCCGCGTAGGGGCGGAACTGCCAAAAGTTCTCGCCGATGCCGCGCTTTCGGCGGCCGTGCCATCCGGCAATGACCGTATTGGCGATGCGCCGCGCCTCGACCATACAATCGGGCAACAGAATGGCGCGCTGGCGGGCACGCGTCAGCGCCTCATTTCCTGCGGTCTGTTCTAAGATCTGGCCGATTGCTGCCACGCGCAGTCCGCCTTTCTAGCCGCGGGCCCGTTTAACGAGGCCGGTAATGACATCGGCCACGGTCATGCCTTCGGCGCGCGCCGCGAAGGTTAGCGCCATGCGGTGCTGGAGGACCGGCCCGGCAAGCATATAGACGTCATCGAGCGACGGGGCGAGCCGGCCATCATAGAGCGCGCGGGCACGGGCGCAAAGCATCAGCGACTGACCGGCGCGCGGGCCTGGACCCCAGGCGACGTTCTTGTCGGTGTCGGGATTACCCTGACCCGGCCGGGCCGAGCGGATAAGCGACAGAATTGCATCCACCACTGTGTCGGAGACCGGCATCTGGCGGATCAGTTTCTGAATCTCCAGCAAGCGTTGGGACGTGACGATGCTCGCGGGTCTGGCCTCATCCAGTCCCGTTGTCTCGAGCAGGATCTGGCGTTCGGCTGCGAGCTCCGGATAGTCGATGTCAACCTGCAGCAGAAACCGGTCGAGTTGGGCTTCGGGGAGCGGGTAGGTGCCCTCCTGTTCCAGCGGGTTCTGTGTGGCGAGCACATGGAACGGCGCCGGCAGATCATAGCGCTGGCCAGCGATCGTGACATGGTATTCCTGCATCGACTGCAGGAGTGCAGACTGGGTCCGGGGGCTCGCGCGGTTGATCTCGTCGGCCATCAGCAACTGCGCGAAGATCGGCCCTTTCAGGAATCGGAACGACCGGCGGCCGGTCTCGTCCTGGTCCATGACCTCAGTTCCGAGAATATCTGAGGGCATCAGGTCTGGCGTAAACTGGATACGGCTGGCCTCGAGGCCAAGGACGCTGCCGAGCGTCGTCACCAGCTTGGTCTTTGCAAGCCCCGGAACGCCGACCAGCAGAGCATGGCCGCCCGAAAGTACTGCGAGAAGCACATTTTCGACCACTCGTTCCTGGCCGAAGATGACTTTCGCCACTTCGCGGCGGATATCTGCGATATCGGAAAGCGCACTCTCTGCGGCAGCGATGATGGCCTTTTCGTCGAGCGCGGTTTCCGCCGATTTCATCATGCCCATGGTTATCTCCATCTGGTTCCGGCTCGCGACAGTCGTATCATGCCACTTGCTTGTTCGCTGCCCCTAAAACAGCTTATTCCCTAAAGAACGGCTGACAAGCGCGTTTCGAATGACTATCTCGTGACTATGATCGCTTATCGACAAACCGGGACGCAATGATGGCACTTGGACCGCTGAAGGCGACGAAGGATGCGGCAGGATTGGCGGCGCTGATTTCCCGCGCGGCCGCGCAGACGCCAGGGAAAAGTGAAGGCCTGCCGCCTGTCGATCGCTGGAATCCGCCATTCTGCGGCGACATTGACATGGAAATCAAATCCGACGGCACGTGGTACTACATGGGAACGCCGATCGGCCGCGCCCCGCTGGTCAGGCTATTTTCGACGGTGCTGCGCAAGGACGACGACGGCAAGACCTATCTCGTCACGCCTGTGGAAAAGGTCGGCATTCGCGTCCAGGATGCGCCCTTCCTTGCCGTGGAGATGAGTCAATCGGATCGCGAGGGGCAACAGATCCTTACCTTTCGCACCAATGTCGGGGACGTGGTCGAAGCGGGAATCGAGCATCCGCTTCGTTTCGTCGTCCATGGCGAAAACCACGAGCTCAAGCCCTATCTTCACGTGCGGGGCCGTCTCGAGGCGCTGGTTTCCCGCGCCGTGATGTACGAGTTGGTGGAGCTGGGCGAGATCGTCGAGTTGGACGGGACCGGGATGTTCTCGATTCGCTCGGGCGGTGAGGTCTTTCCGGTGATGCCGGCAGACGAACTGGACAGACTGACGCGATGAAGCCGTCTTCCCCCTCCTTCTTTTCGGCGGCGGAATTCCGCCATCGGGCATTGAACCAGATCGGAGCGCCGATCGAACACGCCTGGCGCGACCATGGCGACCATATCCTGAATCCGGAAAGCCTGATCGAGGCGGAAGGCTTGAAACTCAAGGATGCGGCCGTGCTCGTTCCGGTCGTCGATGACGGCGACGACGCCAAGGTAATCCTCACCCAGCGGACCACGAAGCTGCGCAAGCATTCCGGGCAGATCGCCTTTCCAGGCGGTGGTATAGACGAGACGGACATCTCGCCGGAAGTTGCAGCCTTGCGCGAGGCGCAGGAGGAGATCGGCCTCGATCCCGCCTATGTCGAAACGGTTGGACGGCTGCCGCAATATCTCTCCGGCACCGGGTTTCGGATCATTCCGGTTCTCGCGGTCGTGCAGCGAGGCTTTGTGCTCACGCCAAATCCGCACGAGGTCGACGCCATCTTCGAGGTACCGCTGTCATTTCTGATGGATCCCGGCAATCACCAGCTCGATAGCCGCGACTGGCAGGGAAACCTCCGTCATTTCTATGTCATGCCCTATGGCGAGCGCTATATCTGGGGCATTACGGCCGGCATCATCCGGACGCTTTACGAAAGGCTCTACGCATGACCAACCTTTCGTCGGAACCATGGTTTCGCGACCCGGCACTCAGGCGCGTCCTCGACCTTCTCAATGCCGACGGCGGTGAGGCGAGGGTGGCAGGCGGCGCGGTTCGCAACAGCCTGATGGGCATTCCCGTTGCCGATATCGACATCGCCACTACGCTGGAGCCGCAAGACGTCGTCGAGCGGGCCGCCGCGGCAGGGATCAAGGCCGTGCCAACGGGGATCGACCACGGCACAGTGACGCTTGTCCTCGACGGCAAGGGTTTCGAGGTAACCACCCTCAGGCGCGACATTGCCACGGATGGACGGCGGGCGACGGTTGCTTTCGGAAAAGACTGGCAGACCGATGCGGAGCGGCGCGACCTGACGATCAACGCGCTCTATGCGGATGCACAGGGCGAAGTCATCGATCTCGTCGGCGGACTTGCAGATGTCGAGACACGCACCGTGCGATTTATCGGGAACGCGGAAGAGCGGATTGCCGAGGATTACCTTCGGATCTTGCGCTTCTTCCGTTTCTTTGCCCATTACGGCAACGGGCGTCCGGATGCGGACGGTCTCAGGGCATGCGCGCGAGCGCGCTCGAAACTTGCCACGCTTTCGGCGGAGCGGATCTGGTCAGAATTGAAGAAATTGCTCTCTGCGCGCGATCCGGGCCGTGCGCTTCTGTGGATGCGCCAATCGGGTGTACTTTCCGAAATCCTGCCTGAAACGGAGAAATGGGGTATCGACGCTATCCCGGGCCTCGTTGCCTGCGAGCAAGCGCTTGGCTGGAGGCCCGAGCCAATGTTGCGGCTCGCGGCGATCGTGCCGAAGGATGCCGAGCGGCTCGGTGCTCTTTCCTTGCGCCTGAGATTGTCGCGGGCAGAAGCCCGGTTCCTCGATCATTTTGCGCGAGCGCCGAAGCCTGCAGAAACCGTGAAGGATGCCGTTTTCGACCGGGACCTCTACCGCTACGGAACCGAGGGGATCATTGCAGTCCTGAAGCTGGAGCTGGCGTCAGCCAGGACAAGAGCCGAAGACGACTCCGGCGCCATGGCCCGGACCGCACGGCTCTCCGCGCTCTTGAAGCGTGCCGAGGCTTTCGTGAAACCACAATTTCCCCTGAGCGGCGCGGACGTCCTGGCCGCCGGCGTCGAGCCCGGACCCAGGGTCGGGAAGGTTCTGAGAACTATCGAGAACGAGTGGGTGGCCGCCAATTTCACGGCGGACCGAGCGAAACTGATCGCGCGGATCAAGGATCTGGGCGGCCAGTGAACTCACTCTCAGGAGGCGTTAGCCGATTGTGTTATCCGCGCCTTGATGTTCTCGATCATGCTCTCGCGGATTACAGTTTCGCCGTGCGCCGTTTTCATGTGCTCGACAGCCCGGCGCACGATTTCCGCATCCTCGTCAGCCCGCGTATGCCAGTCGCAACCCGGAACCAGTGAACCGCATTCGAACTGTTTCATGGTGCATATCCTCTTTGTCTGGGTTGATCATGGTTGCCTGTATGGCAACAGGTGAAGGTCGCCAATTTTAGAGCCGAGACCGGCTTTCCGGCATCGCTTGAATCCGACGCCACAAACCGGACATGGGCGAGCATCCCTAGTCTCGTCTGGCCCAGGCATTGAACACCGACGGGGCGACCTTTGCCTTCCAGCTCCTGATGAGACGCTCTGCGTCATTGGCAGCGTCGCGGTCGCTCAAATCGCGCCCGGCAAGCCGGATTTTGACCTGCGTCACGAAATAGGAATGCGGCAGATCGACACCGCCCGATGCTCGCAATTCTTCCGCGAGCCGGTCTATGACGTGCTGGGTGCTCGTGCAACCCTCTGGCGTTTCAGTGTTTTTGGGGATGGGAATGCTGCTTGAACTGGCCATCACAATACTCCTCCTGAAAACCTCAGAAAGGATAGCACGGCGAGGGCCAGCACCATATGAATTTTTTGTCGCGAGGTCCCGATTCGGACCGGAACGGGGAGCGCGTGCCCGGGTTCAGGGCCAGCGAACGACCGGAGGAAGCGACGAGAGGATCGATTCCACGTTGCCGCCGGTTTTCAGGCCGAAGATAGTGCCCCGATCATACAGCAAGTTGAATTCGACATAGCGCCCGCGGCGGATGAGCTGCTCGTCGCGGTCGGCTTCCGTCCAGTCCTTGTTGAAATTCGCGCGGACGATCTTCGGATAGACGAGATTGAAGGTTCGCCCGACGTCCTGGACAAAGGCGAAATCGGCGTTCCAGCCGCCCTTGTCTTCACCGGACTGCAGCCAGTCGAAAAAAATGCCTCCGATCCCGCGCGGCTCGTTGCGGTGCTTCAGGAAGAAATATTCGTCGCACCATTCCTTGTAGCGGGCATAGTCTGCGACCGCCGCATGCCTTGCGCAGGTGATCTCCATTGCGCGGTGGAAAAGCCTGCTGTCGGGGTCTTCCTGATTGCGGCGCCGATCGAGCACCGGTGTCAGATCGGCGCCGCCACCGAACCAGTGGCTCGAGGTAACGACCATGCGGGTATTCATATGAACAGCTGGGACATTGGGGTTGACCGGATGGGCGATCAGCGAGATGCCCGAGGCCCAGAAGCGCGGGTCTTCCTCCGCGCCCGGCATCTGCTTGCGGAATTCCGGCGAGAACTCGCCATGGACGGTCGAGGTGTGGACCCCGACCTTTTCGAAGACCCGGCCCTCCATCACCGACATCCGCCCGCCACCGCCCGCGCCGCCCTCGCGCAGCCAGTCCTTGGCGACGAAGCTGCCCGGCGGCTGGTTCGATAGCGGTCCTGTCAGATCCTGCTCCAGCGCCTCGAAGGAGGCGCAGATCGTGTCCCGCAGATCCTCGAACCAGGCGCGGGCCTTGGCCTTTTTGTCCTCGATATCCTCCGGCAAGCCTTTCGGCAAATCTGGTCGTTCCATCCCACAGTCCTCAACCCGGTTCGACCTGTTCTCGTGGCGAGTCGGTCGCATCACAAATTTCCGCTTAGCAGTTCGGCGGCTTCCGAACCAGAGAAGGCGTCCGCGGTTCCCTGAATTTCGACTGGCAAAACACCTTTCCCGCGATTATCTTTTTGGCAGCGAGGTGTATTTCATGACGAAGATGCCCGGCTTGCCGCCCCTTGACGGCCTCAGACAGCAGATTGCCCGGCACCGGAAGGCAAAGTCCGATTCCGGTCATTTCGTCCGCGAGACCTTCTGTCTGTCGCGGGACGAAGCGCGTGCCAAGGCGAGGGAATGGTTCGATGCCTTTCCCAAGGCGGCCTATTGGACCGAAGTCGAGAGCTGGCGCCAGCTCGACGGTGACCGCATCGAATTCACGATGCGGCGCTTGCCCTCTGCCGACTGATGCCAACCGGACACTCGCCTCCTTTCAAGCTCTTCCGAAACCGGCTGTCTGTCGCCCGGATCACGCCAATTTCACGTCCGTTAAAGTTTTAACGCTGCCTTAAAGTGTTCTGAAATCGGGCTCTGGCAAATTGACCCCGAAAGATCGTTTCTCGCCTGCTCGGTCCGGCGCGAGGCGCGGCATGAAGCCACGGCCATCCTGGGATGGATCATGCAATCCGGCATGCTCACCGTCCACACAAAAGGGTTTAGAATGACGAGCATATCCATTAATTCGACATCCGCTTCGGCGCTGTCCCTTCTGACCGGCTCAAGCAAGGCCCTCGAGGCCACGCAGACGCGTGTCGCTTCCGGCCGCAGGGTCAACGAAGCGGCGGACAACGCGGCCTACTGGTCGATCGCGACCACGATGAGTGCCAGCAATCTTTCGCTCTCAAGCGCGAAAGACGCGACGGGAATGGCCGCCGCAGTTGCCGACACGGCCGCGCTCGGGATCGAGGCGGCGACCGGCATCGTCGCCGAGATCCAGTCGAAGCTGATCCTTGCCAAGTCAGTCGGTTCCGACAAGAACGCGATCAACGCGGAAATCAGCCAGCTCAAGGAGCAACTTGGCACGATTGCGAATTCAACCTCGTTCAATGGCCAGAACTGGCTGAATCTCGAGGCGGGACAATCACCGAAGGTGGAGTCGATGGTGGCCTCCGTCAGCAGCAATGCGGATGGGGAAGTGTCGATCAACGTTATCGATTTCGATACCGCCCAATCCACCCTTTCCAGCAGCGGCGCCGCGTCCGACGGAATGTTGACGAAAGCCTATTCCGGTACGACGAAGAGCGGCGCTTCCTACGAGTACTATCTGCTCGACGCCAATTCCGCCGTTCCGGCACCTGCCACGGCGCAGGAAATCAAGATCTCCCAGAACACCACTTCAGGCGAGCTCGACGGAATGATCTCGGCGGTCAGTTCCATGCTCTCGAACCTTACCGATGCAGGGGCCGCACTCGGGGCCACACGCAGCCGCATTTCCAGCAATACTGAGTTCCTGAACGATCTCGAGGATATCACCGCCATCGGGATCGGACGCCTGGTGGATGCCGATATGGAAGAGGAAGCGACCAAGCTTTCCGCCCAGAAGGTTCAGCAGCAATTGCAGACGATCGGCCTGAACATCGCCAATAGCAACATGGCGTCGACACTGGCGCTGTTCCGCTAAGGTCGCGCGATCCGGCTACAGGCCGGAACCGTGGTTCACTTGCGGGTGGGATCTTTCGGCCTTCTTCGCCTGATGCCCGCACGTGCGTCCTTTTCCGGCGCCGCTTGGACCATTGACGGCCCCGCCAACGTCCCGGTCTTCGGATCCTGGTGCGGGGGCGGGGTTTCCGCCCCCGCCCGCGCGAGGCTGTCGGGCCGAGCTTCCGGCGGGGGCTTCTCCCGCCTCGTCTCTGGCGCCGGCTCTGCGGCGATCGGCGCCGTCAGGGTGTCTGGGTTCTCGACCGGCATCGGCAGGCTGTGCGCAATGATATCTTTCAGGATTCTGGTGACCTGAAGGGAACCCGGGAAACCCGTGTTGGTCGAGTGGCCCGCCAAGGGCACGCTAATGTCGGTCTCGATCTGCGGCCGTGAATTCATCTCGCCATACCAGTCGAGTGCGCCAACGACGTCGATCACGTCACGGAAATCCGGCGGCATGGCGATGCGTCCGCCGAATGTGACGATGCGCGTCCCCGCGGCGAGTTCGCGGATGCGGCCCTGGTCTTCTTCCTTCAGCGCATAGAGCGCTTCCGAGAGCACCCGATTACCCTTCGAGTGCCCGACCAACGTGTGGAAGGAGAGGCGAGGATCGGCCAGCAGCGTCTGAACTGTGTCTGTGTCGAGACTGGAGCGGCGGGGATTGGCTGTGTCGGCGCGTCGTTTGTCATAGGCACCAAGATGCGGGCGGCCAACGACGTCGTCGAGAACTTCGAAGTCGTTTCGTATGTGGCCGAGCCAGCCGAAGAAGAACGCACCTCCGATCGCCTCATTGACCATATCGCCAAGCCCGTATCCGGAGAGGACGGCGGCAACAGGTTCTCCCAGAGCATCTGCGACGTTACGGGCAAATGCGGCCGCGCCGATCGCGGAGCCGCCTATTCCGGCAACCACAACCGCGTGCACATCTAGGCCGCCCCGCAACAGGTATTCGTCGATATTGTCACACAGCGTCAGCATTCCCCGGTCCGTCGGCGGCACGATCATGATCAGGCCCTCGGCGGTGATGGCGTCGCTGACGTAGAAGGTCTCCTCGGCAGTGAGTGCCTTGACGTCATAGAACATGGCGTCAAAGCCGATATTGCGCAGGCGCCAGAGTTCGAGAGCGGCGTTCCGGACCGGCCGGTGTTGCAGGCGCTCGGGAAAACTCAAGGAGCGCGCGAACTGGGTCAAACTCAGGGTGAATGCCGTATCAAACATCTGGCCACCTCATCGTTTATTTTGCGTTGCAGCATGGCACAGAAGGCGCAAGACGCCAAGTGAAGCTTTGACATCCACCTGGTATCTCCCTCTACCCGGTCCTCAAACGTCCAGCAGCAATGGGCCGTGTCCCTGTCCGGCAAGCGCGTCCTGCGGGTTTCTGAGCGGACAGTCGCTCATCGAGAGACATCCGCAACCGATACAGCCAGTGAGATGGTCCCGCAGGTTCTGCAGCTGTGCGATCCGCTTTTCGAGCTGGTTTCTCCAGTTCTGCGAAAGGCTGCTCCAGTCTTCGGCGGTCAGGGGCCGATCCTGCGGCAGTACCGAAAGCGCTTCGCGGATCTCGGCAAGCGGAATACCGGTTCGCTGGGCGACCTTGATCACCGCGACACGACGCAGGACCGAACGCGGGTAACGGCGCTGATTGCCCTTGTTGCGGTTGCTCTTGATCAGTCCCTTCGCCTCGTAGAAATGCAGGGTGGATACCGCCACCCCGCTACGCTCGGCGACTTCGCCCACGCTCAATTCCCGCCTGGGCGGTTCGCTGTATGGCTTGCTCATGACGGTGTTGACCTCAATATTAGTTGAGGTCTTATAACGTGAACTCCCTGATTTTGAAACACGGAGCCTCATGTCCATGAATAAAGAACTCACTATTGCCGGCCGCCGCACCGGCGTTGACGGTTGGCCAATTGCCCTGGCGGACCAATGCTCTGAAGAACGGGCGAGGGGACGGCGACTACCAACAGGTGAACCGCTTGCGAATCCAGCGAGCGCCTATGCGCCAAACGCCGTCTGTCTCAGAGCCTCTCCGGCAATCATTGCCGCCGACATGGCGACGTTGATCGATCGCTGGCCTTCGATCATGGGGATAATGACCCGCGCATCGGCCATGTCGTGCACTTGATCGGGGACGCCGGCGCTTTCACGGCCGAAGAGCAGGATGTCGTCCGGCCTGAAGGCAAAATCGGTGTAGGGATCTGCCGCCTTGGTGGATGCGAGCACGAGCCGGCGGCCGGTCGTCGTGCACCATTCATCGAATCTTTCCCAGTTGACATGGCGGACGAGCGAGACGGAGCCGAGGTAGTCCATTCCGGCACGCTTGAGGTTGCGGTCGGATATGTCGAATCCTGCCGGCTCGATGATGTCGACGCCAAGCCCGAGACAGGCGGCGAGACGCAGGATCGTGCCGGTATTGCCGGGAATGTCTGGCTGGTAGAGGGCAAGGCGAAGTGAGGTCATGCCTGCTTCCATAAGCCGGGATGCCCCACCCGCTCAAGCCGATATTGTCCATCGCCCAGATGCATGTGGTGTTCCGGCAACAGCTTCTGGTGTTCGGCCAGAGGTGGCGGATTGACGCTTTTCAATTGTGGTGGGCGGGTTTAAAAGGCTCCCATCTTCAACACGCAACAGGGAGGCCTCAATGATATCCAACGGTATGACGCGCCTCCCGGCTCCGGATTTCCATCTGCTTGCGTGACGGCGCTATCGCCACTTTGTTCCTGATTTTTCCTTTTTGATACCATGCGCGGCCGGTCTTCGGCCCCGCCCCGATTTCAAGCCCTCGCCATTGGCGCACGGTTTCGCTGCCGCCGAATTGCCGATGGGCCCAACGATGTGACTGGAGCTTTTCCATGTTTGGCTGGTTCGAACAGCGTCTCAATCCCTATCCCGCGGAAGCGCCGGACTTGCCGCCAAAAGGGCTATTCCGCTTCTGTTGGCACTACACCAGGCCGGCACTGCCCTGGCTTCTCGCCATGGCGCTGTGCACCGGCCTGATCGCGGTTGGGGAAGTGACCCTATTCCGGTTTCTAGGCGACATCGTCGACTGGCTGTCCAAGGCCGACCGGGAGACCTTCCTGCAATCGGAGGCCCCGCGTCTGATCGGCATGGGGCTTGTCGTGCTCGTCGGTCTGCCGCTCGTGGTGGCGATCGATTCACTGATCATGCACCAGGTCCTGCTCGGCAATCTGCCGATGATCGCGCGCTGGCAGATGCACCGTTTCCTGCTGCGGCATTCCATGACGTTCTTCGCCAACGAATTCGCCGGGCGGGTCGCCACCAAGGTCATGCAGACTTCACTTGCCGTGCGCGAAGCGGTGATGAAGATCCTCGACGTTTTCGTCTACGTCGTCACCTACTTCATCACCATGATTGTCGTGGTCGCGGCCGCAGATCTGCGGCTCGTAGCACCTCTCGTCGTATGGCTTGCCGTCTATATCGCCATCGTCAGCTATTTCGTGCCGAGGCTGAGAACGATCTCGGCCGAGCAGGCGGACGCGCGTTCAATGATGACTGGCCGGATTGTCGACAGCTATACCAATATCGGCACCGTCAAGCTGTTCTCCCATGCCGGGCGGGAGGAAGACTATGCACGAAGCGGCATGGATGAGTTCATGCAGACCGTTCACAAGCAAATGCGCAAGGTGACGATGTTCCATGTGCTCGTCTACTTCAACAACTGCATTGCGCTTTTCGTGGTTGGAGCCTTGTCGATCTGGTTCTGGCTGAATGGCATGATCTCCGTCGGCGCCATCGCGATTGCCATTGGTCTGTCGATGCGCATCAACGGCATGTCGCAATGGATCATGTGGGAAATCTCGGCGCTCTTCGAGAATATAGGCACGGTCTATGACGGCATGGAGATGATGACCAAGCCGCACGATATTCTCGACCGGCCCGGAGCGAAAGCGCTGACGGCACCGAAGGGCGAGATTGTCTATGACCACGTCCGCTTCCACTACGGCAAATCAAAAGGAGTGATTGAGGACTTTTCGCTCCTCATCAAGCCGGGCGAAAAGGTCGGCCTGGTTGGGCGCTCGGGCGCCGGCAAGACGACGCTGATGAATCTGCTCCTGAGGTTCTACGACCTTGAGAAGGGCCACATCACGATCGATGGCCAGGATATCGCGACCGTCTCTCAAGATAGCCTGCGCTCGCTGATCGGCGTCGTCACGCAGGATACGTCGCTGCTGCACCGCTCCATCCGCGACAACATCGCCTATGGCCGTCCGCAGGCGACCGATGCCGAGGTGATCGATGCGGCCAAGCGCGCGAATGCCTGGGAATTTATCGAATCGCTGGTGGATCACAAGGGAAGGACTGCGCTCGACGCACAGGTCGGCGAACGCGGAGTGAAGCTTTCCGGCGGCCAGCGTCAGCGGATCGCGATTGCGCGGGTGTTCCTGAAAAACGCGCCGATTCTGATCCTCGACGAGGCGACCTCGGCGCTTGATTCCGAAGTCGAGGCGGCGATCCAGGAGAGTCTCTTTTCGCTCATGGAGGGAAAGACGGTAATCGCGATTGCCCACCGGCTTTCCACTCTGACGCAGATGGACCGCCTGGTGGTGCTCGATCGCGGCCGGATCATCGAGACAGGCACGCATCAGCAGCTTGTCGAGAATGGCAACATCTACGCCGATCTGTGGAACCGGCAGTCCGGCGGCTTTCTCGCCGATCACGAGGTGGAAGAGGCTGCGGAGTGACCTTCCGTGCGGATGAGCCGGGAACCCGGTTCGTCCGCATTTCGCAAGCGTTGAGCAGTGCCTGCAGGTGCAAAATTCCTAAAGCGTCGTTCTGCGCAATTCGATGTACGGAACCAGTCGCGCGCACTACGTTTGACGCGATTTTCCGGCGAGACAGCGGTCAGTTCAGGCAACGAGGGCAGCATGGGGCGTTATCTCGATTGGGTATGGGCAGCGATTGCGGGCGTCATGCTGGCGATCATGATTGCGCTCAATAGCGGGCTCGCGAGCTACTCGACTCCGTTTCTGGCCTCATGGGTCGTGCACGGTATCGGCGCGCTGATGGCGCTGGTGCTCGTGCGGGCGAGTGCGGTGTTTTCCGGGATTCCGCATGGCACCCTAAGGCAGGAGAACGAAAAGCCGCCGCTCTGGTCATATTCCGGCGGCGCGCCGGGCGCGCTTGCTGTTGCCCTGGGGGCCATCGCGGTCAATAGCAGCCTGGCGCTGGCCGGTGCCCTCTCGCTGATGCTGGTCGGGCAGATCCTGTTTGGTCTTGTCTCCGATCTCTGGGGCTTGTTCGGTACACCGAAACGATCGCTCAGCCGGTTCGATCTCATGGCGGCGCTCTGCGTCATCGCCGGGAGCGCGTTGCTGATCTATTCGGGAGGCGCGTGAATGGCGGGATATATCGCGCTTGCCCTGATGGCCGGAGGTTTCGTCGGCATGAGCCGTTCGATCAATGGCCGTCTCGGCATGGACGTGGGACCCCTGAAGTCATCCTACTGGAACCACCTGATCGGCTTTTTGCTGCTGACAGTCATCGTCGTCCTTTTCGAAGGGGGCAGTCTCGATCTGTTGGGTTCTGCGCCGTCTTGGGCCTTCACTGGCGGCATGTTGGGCGCGGTATTCGTGGCCGTCAGCTCTTATGTGTTTCCCCGCATCGGCGCAGCGAAATCGGCGCTGCTTATTATCGGCGGCCAAATGATTGCCGGCCTTGCTATCGATTATCTGCGCGGCGCCGCGCAACTCCATGTCGGCCAGCCGGTCGGGGTGGCGTTCATTCTGCTCGGGATTTATCTGACGCGGTTTTCGCGTTAAGGGACAC
>Ga0172380_10001736_pt1 | contig 36920 bp, 34 predicted proteins | sample Leawe162metaG_FD_119747 | JGI IMG/M metagenome (GOLD analysis project Ga0172380, IMG submission 119747) | Leachate microbial communities from a municipal landfill in Southern Ontario, Canada - Leachate well 162 metaG | ecosystem: Engineered > Solid waste > Landfill > Unclassified | place...
GCCATTTGAATTGCGTGTCCAAGACCAAGCGCAATTTCTTGATATACAAAATTTGCCTCAAGTTTCGGATATTCATTGTGCACATATTCAACAATTTTTTCTCCAAGATAACCAACAACAAATGTTGCCTTAGTAATCTTTTCGGATATTAGTTTATCGATGATGTGACCAAGTATTGGTTTGCCGCCTACATTTAACAATACTTTAGGAAGAGAAAATGTGTGTGGCTTTAATCGTGTGCCGAATCCGGCTGCGGGTATTATTGCCCTCAAGAAATATGTGTTCCTTTTTTAACAATGCGAATTTAATTAATAGGTTTACGCTAAACAAACAATTGGATTTTAGATTTTGGAATTAGGATTTTAGTTTTGCTTTTAACAAGGGTTTAAATGAAAATCGAAAACAGAGTTACAAGGCTATTCAACATTGACCATCCAATTATACAGGCTGGAATGGTATGGGTAAGCGGATGGAGATTAGCTTCAGCAGTTTCAAATAATGGCGGACTTGGATTAATTGGTGCCGGTTCAATGAAGCCCGATTTGCTGCGTGAACATATTCGGAAATGCAAAGCCGCAACAAACAAATCCTTCGGCGTTAATATTCCACTGCTGAGAAGCGATGCAGTGGATCTAATTAATACTGTGATTGAAGAAGAAATAAGAATTGTTTTTACTGCCGCCGGTCATCCCGGAAGACATATTGATTTATTGAAAAAACATAATACAACCGTAATTCATGTTGTCTCAAATATTAAGCAAGCGTTGAAGGCTGAAAGTTTTGGCTGCGATGCAATTGTTGGAGAAGGTGTTGAAGCGGGGGGGCATAATGGTCCGGATGAGATTACCACATTTTGCTTAATTCCACAGTTAGCAGATGCTGTTAAAATTCCGGTTATAGCTGCCGGCGGAATTGCAGATGGAAGAGGAATTGCAGCCGCGTTATCACTCGGTGCCGAAGGCGTACAAATAGGAACCCGCTTTGCAGCGACGATAGAATCCTCTGCAAGTGCTTCATACAAGAAGAGTGTTGTCTCCGCGAAAGATACCGACACAACATTAGTTCTAAAGAAAATTGGTATGGCACGCTTAATTAAAAACGAATGGAGCAAAACAGTTCGAAATGCAGAATTAAATGGAGCTGATGAAGCAGAATTGAAAACACTTCTTGGCGAAAAACGTGAACGTCTGGGAATCTTCGAAGGAAACGCAGAAGAAGGTATGATGGAAGCGGGACAAAGCTCCGGATTAATAAACGAAGTTCTTTCTGTTGAGGAGTTGATGAAGAACTTGACAGCAAAATATGATTCTACTTTAAAAAAATTGAAACCTTAGAATTCCGGGAACATTCTCCCGGACAATAATGTCTTCTGAAAATTTGCATAGAACTATCGGGTCTACTTATTACCTTTTACTGCGTCTAAACTTGCATTAATTTTCTAGCGTTAAACGAAAGGACATTTAGATTGAGCAGAAAACATATAATAGTGCTCATATTACTTCTTCTAGTGGGAAATATATTTCCCCAAGAAGCGAGCAGCAAAATTTTATTTCTCGATTTTAACTTTGTCAAAGGAGAACCTTCGCTAGCCGGAATGACGGTTGTTGATGGGAAGTTAAAAGTTAGGAAAAATCTGCCTACAGCAAATAACGGTATCCAATTTTCCGTACTCTCTTCCGGAGAAAACGTTCTATATCAAGACATAATTGATGATCCATCTGAATGCGTATATGAATATCCCGCCGGAGAAGGAAAAATCGGCAGAGCTTCAATTAGGAAGGATACTATTAATTTTTCGATTCGTGTTCCATATTCATCTTCAATTGAAAAAATACGCTTAAACGTTTTGAAAAGTTCTTCTACGCTGAACAAGTCTGAAGTTCGGCCAAATGGATTTGAATTCACAATTGACCACAACAAAATTCAGAACAGAAAGTAATCATGGTAAAATCGTTAAATAAATATTTTGTATTACTAGTTGTTATATATACGTATACATTGCACGGGCAGACTTTTCCGGTAAAAACGATTCTGGAAAACGGTCCACGAGATAAACGAATTAATCTCGTGTTCCTTGGCGATGGATACCAGGCTACTGAAATGAACAAGTATTTGTCCGATGTTCAATCCACCACCGAAAAAATATTTCTCGAAAGTCCTTACAAGGAATACAAATCGCTTTTTAACGTCTACGCAATAGAAGTTCCATCAAAAGAATCGGGGACAGATCACCCCGGCACTGCAAGCGATTGCGGCTCTCTCAAAGACTCAGTATTTAAGAAGGACACTTATTTCGACACATCATTCGATGCGAGCGGAATACACCGACTTCTTGTTGCGAACGGTTACACTAAATTCTTCGAAGTAATGAAAAATAATTTCCCCGACTACGATATTGTTTTGATGGTTGTTAATCATCCTTGGTACGGCGGTTCCGGCGGATCTATTGCTGTTTTTTCTGCAAACTATTCAAGTGCCGAAGTTGCAATTCATGAAACCGGGCATAGCTTTGCACGCTTAGCTGATGAATACGATTACGGGTATCCGCAGCCAGGGCGCTACAACGGTTTCAACGTAACAGACAGAACTAGCCGCGATTCTATTCCTTGGAATGCGTGGATCAATCCAACAACTCCAATTCCAACTCCAATTAGCGGTGAATTTGTTTCAACTGTTGGACTTTTTGAAGGAGCTTACTACTCAAGCAAAGGGATGTATAGACCGAAGATAAGCTGTAAGATGAGAGACCTAGGAGTTCCTTTTTGCGAAGTTTGCATTGAGCAGCATGTTCGGTCAATGTTTGATTTTATTGAGCTGATTGAAGAACACACACCTACTGCGAATTATATTGAACTCCCTTCAAACGAAAAAAGAAACTTCTCAATTAAACAAGTTCAATTGCCGGTCGGCATTGTTGCTTCGGAATGGTTATTAGACAACAAGGTGATTCTTTCAAATACAAACTCTTTTGAGATTGATGGAGCCGCTCTTACCATAGGAAGACACAATTTAACCGCACTAGTTAAGCATATTTCTCCTCTAGTAAAAAATGATCCCTACAATACATTGCAAAGAACAGTAAACTGGACTATTGATGTTAAAACACCAACTGATATTCACAACAATAATTTACCAGTCGAGTTTTCCTTAGAACAAAACTTTCCAAATCCATTTAATCCAAGCACAACAATTAATTATTCTTTGCCGGAGGCTAGACATGTTACAATAAAAGTGTTCGACGTACTCGGAAGAGAAGTTATTGAATTGGTTAATGAAGTTAAAAGCCAAGGCAATTACAGTGTGAAGTTTGATGCACATAATTTATCCAGCGGATTATATATTTATACACTAAGAGCAAATAGTTACAGCGCATCCAAAGCTATGATTCTTGCTAAATAACTTATGTTACGCATGTTGTCATTCTGAATGGATCCCGACTTGTCGGGAGAAATGAAGAATCTCAATATTGATTCAAAACGCAATTTATGGATTCTTCGCTTCGCTCAGAATGACAATTGCTAGTATCTAGTATAAATACGTAAAGTGAGTAAATAATTTTTGTCACTCAGCTAATTCAACAGATTGAAATAGTTACTCATGAATTCGATAATACGTTAAGTAATATTATGGATAGACGTATAAATGAATGCTAAAGAAGAGAATATTTTATTCCGGTTTGTTTTTGAAGATGGTCGCGAAAAAACATTTAACATCGAAATTAATCCGGAATCCTATCAGATAGTTTTTCCAAGTGAGATTCCGGTACCCGCATGGACATTACACGAGAACATACTCTGCCCGATAGCAAACTGCACGCATAAAGAATTTTGCCCAATCGCTTTTCAGCTTGATAGAGTAATTAAACTGTTTGATGGAGTTGCTTCCTACGAAAAAGCAACCATACATGTGGAAACTCCTAATAGAACTTATTCCAAGAGAACTTCTGTGCAAGATGGCGCGGGCAGTCTAATTGGAATACTAATGACAACAAGCGGTTGCTTTGTTTTAGATAAGCTTCGCCCGATGGTTCAGTTTCATCTTCCATTTGCAACACTTGATGAAACCGAGTATAGAACATTCTCCATGTTTTTATTTGCGCAATTCTTAAGAGAGAAAAAAGGTCTTGAACCGGATTGGAAGATGAACTCGCTTAGCGGGTTGTATGACGACATAATTAAAATCAACAAAAATTTATCGAAGAAAATCGCTAATCTCGAAAAGCTTGACGCAAGCATCAACGCGGTAATCATTTTGAATAACTTTGCTCATTCAGTTACTTATTCTTTAGAAGATGAGGACTTTTCAAAATTTGAAAAGTTGTTTGAGCGATGGCTAGAAAAATAGTATTAAGTATTGAGTACTTAGTAGTTAGATGACAAGATAATTTGCAAAGACGCCCAATCGGGCGTCTTTACTAAGTAAGATAAATCATTATCAAAAAGGATTAGAACAACCATTTCATTTAACGCCACCCTTCTCACTTGTCAAACCAAAACATTTCGACGGGTTTGTTTTATCAAAGTATATCAGCGCGTCAAATTCATCAAGAATTTTTGTCCTGTTGAAGGCATAATCCATTGCCAAGGCGCCAATGCTTCTAAATTCTATTTCACTTTCGAAAAGCTTAGATAACGGTGAGTTTTTAACTTTTCTTAGATCTAGAAAAGACATAGGAACATTTAGCCCATGCATCATCCACTCTAAAGAGCCCGGCTCTGAAATAGAAGTAGAATATACACTCAATTTGTTTTTTCCCAACGCCGTATAATTTCCTTCATGAAAACAAAAGCCCATCACTACCATGTTTTCTCCATACATTTTATCGAGATGCGCACCCATAGGCAACCAATTTGATTTTTTCTTTGAAATATGACCATTGTGAGCCCATAAAACAATTTTGGTGTCCTTAGGCATATTATTTAGTATCCACTGCACGTTAAGCGCCATGCTTTCATCTCGGCTCATCTGGTTTTGCATTCTTGCTTCTAGACTTTGAACAACAATTTTTGCGTTTTGCAAAATCCATTCAGTGCTATCACTTTGAGAGCTTTTTTTATATTTACTTGAGTTTACTTTCATGTAATCATACACTTCATTTGCATAATTTAGAAATGGTTCAATATAAATATTGGTTGGATTTGTTCTCGTTTTCCTTGTTTCATCATTAAAGGACATTATCTTGTCATACTTATTTTTCGCCTTTTCAAAAAATTCGGGATCGGTTTTTTGTATAAAGTTAAGAGTGTTTTTAATTGCTACGTTTGGGTGCTGCATATCAAATCCCCAAAACTCAACTCTTCCCTTTTTTGATTTATTAAATTCTCTCATCCACTCTATCATATCTAAAACTTCTTGGGTATTCCAAGTCCAGAAGTACAATCCGGCAAGTGCGTCTTTTGCGTTTCCTTTTCCGTAAAGTATATAGTCATTCACTTTAGTAGCTTCCGGCATATTGGCTTCTATTGCAAACACCGTAAATCCCATTTCTTCTGCAAGATACTTTGTTATACGGTGTTTCATCTTAAAGAATTCGCTTGTGCCGTGTGTGCCTTCTCCTAACGAAACAATTTTCGCATCACCAACCATCTCTTTCAAAAAATTCAAATCATTGTTATTATGTGCTGGCTCTGCTGTTTCAAATGGGTATACAATTTCCTTAAGCAAATTGGTTTGTTCATCAGACAATGTTATAACATGTGGTTCACTTTGCTGATATTTTTTCCCATCTAGTTCAATTTCAAGATTATCAAACCAAGCTTTGCCATTGCCGGGATGTATAACACCAAAATTAATATTGGTTACTTTTTCATCTATTTTAAACTCAATTGTGTATTTAGTCCAACCAGTTGTTCCTTTGATATCACGCTTTGCCATGTTATCAAAACTTAATGTTGCGCTAGCTCCATCAACTCGCCACCATAATCCCGCAAAGCCTTCGGTTATATTTTCTGTTTTGATATAGCCGGAATATTTTAATTGTTTTCCTCTCGCATCTTCAATTGGAAACGAAGAAGTACCAACGCCAACATTTCCATTTCCAATTTTTTCAATGTATAGGCTATTCTTCCCTGAGAAACAAATATTTGAATCTATCTTTAAATCGTATCCATTACCACCTAACTTCCAGTCCTTCACAATACCATTCGAAGTAGTTTCTTCAAAATCAAGATTTAAGTATACTTGAGAGTGGACTAAACTAAAACAACTGAATATTAAGGCAATTAAATAATACTTTACGGATTTCATAAGTAACCTTTATGAATGTTGTAGTTTGGTTTGAATAGTTTCAAGATTCCCCGCTACTTTTTTGAATGGAACCCCTTTACTATTTGCAACATAATAGTTGAAAGTTCAATAATCAATGAAAGAATTTGAGAAACTGCCAGAAATAAGCTATTAGAGGTCTGTGTTGGGAGATATTTTACAAAGGTCGTTTCGTGGAGACGTAGCACGCTACGCCTCCACGAATTTCAAATTATTACATTTTTTTGTAACCTTATTTAGACTTTGGTTTTGTCTAACAACTCAATACTAACTACTAAATACCGCTCTCAATACCAGAAATGAAACTGTAAAACGAACGAACCTTTCTTGTCATCACCGGCATAATTAATTCTATACTGGGGACGAGCCTCAACAAAACTATACGGAAAGAATTCTACCCCAAGGATTAGGTGAGCAAATTTTGTATCGCCGGTTGATAAGCCGGTCTCTAATTTGTCATACCGAACAACCGCATCCAATCCTACCAAAACATTGTATGTTGCTTCAATCATAAGGGCTTTGGTTGTTGTTCCGTTTGCCAGATAATCTTTTGCGATATCATATTCACCCATCAGCGTAAATCTTTTATAACCAAAACCGGCAAATCCGCCGCTTAGATTTGTATTTAGAACTTCCGTAAACAAATTGGTTTTTGTTGATGCATAAGACCCGCCTAAAGTGAATTGTATATTTTCGATTACTGGAGAATATTCTAATCGTGCGGTATATGTAGGATCGAATGCAAACACCGAATGGCTTTTCGGTTTGCCAACGCTTGCGGTAAGAAGAAGATTATCGGCTAGATTTGCGCCTATTTCAATTCCAGCCTCAATGTAAAGAGGATTGTAAATTAGTCCTTGTGCAATTCCCTTAGAAAAGAGTAATCCATAATCGCCGCCGCGTGTATATGCAGTATGATCATCAAGCCTCAAGCCGAAGTATGGAACGAATGAACCGGCTTTAATGTAGCTTTCATTTGGTAAAATTCTTGCCACACCGTAACCTTCCCAAATTCGTTGAACAAAATCGTATCGGGCAATAACATCTATAGTTGGCGCTAACCCGGCCGAAAGATAAACCGATCCGGTCATATCCATGAAATCTGTTTTCTTCAATTCTTCACTGTACATGAATTGAGATCTGTAATCGAATCCGAAAAGCACACTTTCGGAAAGTTTTGGCGAGAGCTTAAAATCCTCATCCCTAGGAGAGATCATACTTACAACATTTTTGCCAAAGAAGAAGCCGCTTTCGTTTCTAATCAATCCACCGGTGGGATTAACATGGCAGCTTATGCATTTATCTTTCTGCCCTAAGGCGAATCTGGGTAATGCGTGTGAAGAGGAGAAAAAGACTATCGCGAGGAAGGTTGAAAGTAGAACTGTTCGATTCATTTTGTTCCTTTCATAGATGTTTTTTATGTGAACTAAACTGCCGCTAAGTAAGTTATTAAGTATGATAATGACCCGGAATTCCGGTATTGGCTAACTCATATTATTATTCATAACTTTGAAAAGAAGAAAGGCATAAAATGTATTTCTACACAATCTTAACGTTACACATCGTTTTTGCGGGAATATGGCTTCTCAATTTCGTCTCTGAACCCGTTTTGCGTTCCCAAATTGTTAATAATAAGAACAAATCTGGCGAAAGAAAGTTCATTAGTTTATACTTAACATTAGCGAACCTCTTAGGCATGATTGGCGCCATTGGAATTCTCGTTACCGGAATTGCGCTGGTTTTAAATAGCAGCTATGGTTTTTTCCGTATGACGGATAATCACTGGCTTGCAACAAAGCAAATTTTGATGGTTGTTCTGCTGATTATAATTGGCGCTGTATTAATTCCAACAGCAAAAAAACTTAGGGCAGCAATCGGAAGCGATATGGAAAGTGGAACCCAAATCACCGAAGAAGGTTATAAAACACTTAAGAAAATTTTCACTCTGAATTTAGTTATCAACATAATTGTATTGATAAACTTTTTATTTGCAATTACACATAGGTACTTCGGCTCTTAAATGAAGAAACTTCTGATTCTCGGCTCTACTGGTTCAATTGGCACAAGCACTTTAGATTTAGCCCGCTGCTTTAAAGATCAATTTGAAATTGTTGGATTAAGCACAAACACCAGTATTGATGAACTAGAGAAACAGATAGCAGAATTTAACCCGAGAGCTGTTGTAGTTAAAGATAAAGAGAAAGCTAAGCAGTTAAGGGAACGAGTTGCACCTAAATGCGAAGTTCTTTCCGGTGATGAGGGACTGCTTGAAATTACCAAGCGCGATAATTACGATGTTCTAGTAACTGCGTTAGTTGGTTTTGCCGGATTAGCACCTACGATTGAAGCCATCAAACTGAAGAAGAGAATTGCGCTTGCGAACAAAGAAACATTAGTTGTTGCCGGCGAGTTGATTATTAATCTCTGTAAAACTTACGGCTCGGAGTTAATTCCGGTTGATTCTGAACACAGCGCAATATTCCAATGTTTAGTCGGAGAAGATTCTAAACACATAAACAAAATAATTTTGACAGCATCCGGCGGCCCGTTTTTAAGCAAGACAAAAGAAGAACTCGCAAACGTAACTATTGAAGAAGCGTTAAATCATCCGAACTGGAAAATGGGAAACAAAATTACCATCGACTCTGCTACGATGATGAACAAAGGCTTAGAAGTGATTGAGGCGTACTGGCTCTTTAATCTGCCTAAAGAAAAGATTGAAGTTGTTATCCACCCGCAGTCAATCATTCATTCGATGGTAGAGTTTGCAGATGGTTCTTTGAAAGCGCAGCTAAGCTCGCCAAACATGAAATTGCCGATTCTTTACGCTATGACTTATCCGGAAAGGTTAACTTATAACGGCGTTCAAACAGACTTTAAAAAAATGAGCTCGCTCACCTTTTTTGAGCCCGATTTTGATAAATTTGTGTGCCTAAAAATTGCATACGATTCAATTACTGAAGGCGGAACAGCGCCGGCTATTCTAAATGCGGCTAATGAGGTTGCTGTTGATAGATTTTTAAGCGGTAAGATTAAATTCACGCAGATTCCGGATTTGATTCAATCAGCTCTTGATAAAATTCCGGCTTACAAAGAAATTGATTTAACTAAGGTTGTAGAAGCAGATTTGAGAACACGTGAGTTTCTAAATAAAAAAATTAATTAAAAGTAGGTTCTATGGATTATATTATTTATTTCGTTTTAACAATAGCCATTCTGGTTTTCGTTCATGAATTCGGACATTTTGCCGCGGCCAAGCTTTCGAAAATGAGAGTGGACATTTTTGCGATCGGTTTCGGCAAGCGTCTCTTCGGATGGAACAAGCTAACCGGATTTACATTTGGCGATCTTGCAAAAGATTTTGACGGACAAGGAAATACAGATTACCGTCTGTGTCTTTTACCATTGGGCGGCTATGTTAAAATTGCCGGTATGGTTGATGAAAGCTTCGATACAAAATTTTCTTCCGAAGAGCCCAAACCTTACGAATTCCGCGCTAAATCTACTCCGGCAAAACTTTTTGTTATAACCGCCGGCGTAATGATGAACCTTACACTTGCATTTTTAATTTTTTGGGGAATCAATTTTTTCCAAGGCAAACAAATTTATAAAACCACAACCATCTCAAGAGTTGAAAAAGGAAGTATAGCCGAGCAAGCTGGATTTCAATCTTTAGATAAAATCATTTCTATTAACGATAAAAAAGTAAAAGATTGGGACGAGCTGGTAGAGAACTTAATGTTAAAAAATTCTTCCACCGATGCTAAAGTTAAAATTGAAAGAGCTGGAGAACAAAAATCATTAGAAATCTCCCGTAAAACTTTAAATCAAGGATTGCAAAAAGGATTTTTCTTATATCCATATCCGCTTCAGCCCATTGTTGAAGGAGTATTGCAAAACTCCCCGGCTCAAGATTCCGGCATAAAGAAGGGCGATATCATTCTTTTTGTTGATAACACTTTTATTCGTGAAGGTGAAGAAGTAAATAAGATTGTTAAAGCTAACAAGGATAAGCATATTCCTATCACTCTACTTCGTGGTACCGATACAGTCCGCGTTACCGTTAAACCAAGTCTAGAAGGTATAATCGGCATTTCACATATAACAGCATTCAGCGGCGATGTTGAATACCGCACGTACGGAGTTTTCGGTTCGATAACAAAAGCTGTAACTGATATCGGTCAATACACTGTACTGACTTTGTCTACTCTGAAAAATGTTATTGTCGGAAAGACTGCTTTTAATCAAGCATTTGGCGGACCGGTTAAGATAGCTCAAATCGCGGCAAAGTCTGCCGATACCGGGATTACTTCTTTCATGTATTTCTTAGCGATGTTAAGCTTAAGCTTGGCTATAATTAACATTTTACCATTTCCGGTTTTGGACGGCGGACATTTCGTAATCATTCTTATTGAAGGATTGATTAAACGAGAAATTCCGATAAAGATAAAAGTTGCAGTTCAGAACACCGGTTTTGTTTTGTTGTTGATGCTTATGGCATTTATTATTTACTCGGATATAATTAGTCTGTAAAAATTTGTCGTTCTGATCCCGCCATCGGTGGGTGAAGAATCTCTTAGATAATTACATAGAGATATTTCATCCCATAAATCGGGACTCAATATGACAAGCATTATTTAGAAACTCTCTCAATAGCTCTTTGAGTTGCTTTGTGTTGCAGTAATCACTTTGGTGATTTAAGAACTGCTCTTGTTTCGGATTTAATTTTTCGTAACACGCACAAAGCCACTTAAAATAATCAGCTGCTGAGGGAGTTTTTCATTTTAAACAAACAAGATTATTAACCGCAGAGACGCAAAGTAATTTTAAACTTCGCGCCTCTGCGACTTTGCGGTTTCTCTTAAAAGGAAAGTATTTTAGATGAAACATTGTTTTACCGTGCTTGTTGTTCTCTTTAGTGCATCATTCTTATCAGCGCAAGATAAAATTTACAACATGGATGAAATTGTTATTTCATCCGGAAGAATGCCGATTACGTTTTCCAATCTATCAAGAAACGTTTCTGTGTTAACTTCTCAAGAAATTCTAAATCTACCGATCAGCAACATTCAAGATTTGTTGAAATATGTAAGCGGTGTTGATCTTAGAGCGCGAGGGATAGAGGGCGCGCAAGCAGATATTTCAATACGCGGCGGCTCTTTTGAGCAAACGCTGGTGCTGATTGACGGCGTCAAATTAAGCGATCCGCAAACCGGGCATCATAATTTGAATTTGCCAGTCTCAATTGAGGCAATTGAACGAATTGAAGTATTAAAAGGGCAAGGCGCAAGAATCTTCGGCGCAAATGCATTCAGCGGTGCTGTAAATATTATAACAAAAAAAAATAACGCAACTGCTCTGACTTTTTCTTCTCTTGGCGGAGAAAACGGTTTGTTTGAACTGAGTGCTTTCGGCTCAGCTCCAATCGGAATTCTCGGCAACAATATTTCTTTCTCGAAAAGGAAATCTGATGGATACAGACACAACACCAATTTTGAAAACACAAGTTTTTCGATTGGGGAAAATATTTCGCTTGGAGAAAACCAGTTTAACTTTTTATATGGCTATATAGACAAAAACTTTGGTGCCAACAGTTTTTATTCTACTCTATTTCCTAACCAATTTGAAAGAACCATTACTAGAATTGCAAACATTTCTGCGGAAATTCCTCTTGCCTCGCTTCAGCTTTCGCCAAAAATATTTTACAGAAATAACTTCGATGATTATCATCTCGATTATCTTCGTCCCGACTGGAACCACAACACACACCGGAACGAATCATTCGGAGGTGAACTGCAAGCTTCATTCAACTCTAAGTACGGAACAACTTTTTTCGGCGGAGAATTTGGAAGAGACGGAATTCGGAGCTCAAATTTAGGAACGCACTCAAGAACAAAGAGCGGAATTTATGCCGAGCAGTTATTTCATCCGGCAGCAAATGTTTCTATATCAGCCGGAATGTTCGCGTATAATTACTCATCGATCGGATGGAAATTTTGGCCCGGTTTTGATGTAAGCTATTTCGCTACTGAAGAATTAAAACTGTTTGGATCCGTTGGAAAAGCATTTCGACTTCCAACATTTACAGAACTTTATTATGTAAGTCCAGCCAATATGGGGAACATAAATTTGCGGTACGAGCAAACTACAAACTATGAAGCTGGTTTATCTTACACACAAAACATCTTTCGTGCAAGCGGAAGTGTGTTCATCAAAGATGGAAAAGACTTAATAGATTGGGTTCGCGCTAAAAATACAGATCCATGGCGCGTCGAGAATGTTTCTAATCTAACCACAGTTGGAACCGAACTGAACTTTAATTTGCGTGTCAGCCAACTAATCGATTCATCACCGATAACTAACGTAAACATAAGTTACGTTTATTTATCCTCGGATAGAGAAACCGGAAAGTATGAATCGAAATACTTGCTGGATCATCTTCGTCATCAATTAGTTATTGGTTTAAACAACAACCTTCCTTTCGGATTGAAACAAAGCTGGGTTCTTCGTTATGAAGAGAGAGAGAACATTACTTCTCATTTCATTGCAGACTCGCAAATTTCAATTCGCCTAGAAATGTTCGAAATATTTTTGCGTGTTTCAAATCTTTTTAACACTTCCTATTTCGATATACCGGGAATTCCTTTGCCGGGAAGATGGGTTAGCGCGGGAATAAAGTTTAGAATTGAAAATTGAGAATGAAGAATTTTGCAAGAGCGCAAAGGAACATACTATTACTTTTCCGTTTTGTTTAGTTCGGTCGGAACGAGACGGGTATTGTTAGCTGAACCTTAAGCGTTTTACCGTTTTTCTTTCCCGGTCTAAACCGGGTACTTTTTACAACCCACAAAGCTTCTTCATCGCAACCATAACCAAGACCCTTAACAATTTCGGCACGTGTTACTTCCCCGTTTTCATTTATGAACGCTTTAACCAAAACTTTGCCGACTATTCCTTCACGTCTTGCTTGTTCGGGATAATTAACATTCTGCTGCATCTTTTCAATTCCGCCAAATGGCTCCGGCATCATATCAACTGCAACGTAATATGTTTCGTCAACCGGTTCCGGTTTTTTCTCAACCGGCTTGGGCGCTTCAACCTTTACGTTGCCAACTTCGGAAGAACCTTTCGGCACTTCAAACTCTGTTGTTTCTTCCCCTTTTTTTGCAGCTTTTAAATTCCCGAATGTTGGTTTTGCCGATACAGCAATTTGAGGCTCGTTAGGTATAATTGATGGCGGCGGACCAAGATCGACATAAGTTATAATTTGCAGCTTCTCGGTTAGCTTTGATTTTTCTTCATTCGGCGAAACGATTATATAAGTGATTATCAGAAAGAGATGGAGCAGTATAGCGGCAATAATTCCAATAAGATAATTCTTAGAATAAATTCGCTTTAACTCAAAAGCGCCGTAGATGTTATTTGGGTTTTTATTTTGATTCACAGAGTCTAGAAATTAAGTAGGGGCAAAGTTAGAGATGATGTATGCAAGTGGCAACCCAATAGAACGCAGATCAAACAGATATAACAGATAAAAACTGATTTTATCAGCGTAAATCAGTTTCATCAGCTCAATCTGCGTTCCATTAAACTTAGAACGTGATTGGAATGATTACTCTTTTCTTAGCCTTAACGCCGGCTTTTGTACCGGGATTAAACTTAACTGCGCGGACTGCTTTGATGGCAGCAGAATCGCAAGCCGGATGCAATGCTTTATAAATGCTTGTTGCTAATATAGCACCGGTTGAATCAACTGTAACCATTACTTGAACATCACCCTTTATATTTTTGCCCTTTATTTCATCCGGATAAACTACTTTCTTCGCAACTGCTGCCATTCCGCCAACCGGCAGTGGAGATTTATCACCTTTCTTTTGTGCAAAACTAAAACTGCTAACCCCAATTAAAACTGCGAGTGCGAAAAGAAAAATGTTTTTTGCTAGCTTCATCAATTACCTCGTTTGTTTTGTGGTTTAAGAAAACTTGGGGCAAACATATTTATCAAATGCTTACGATGCAATCCAAAAAGTGATAAAAAAAGCGGACCGAAGTCCGCTTGGAAAGAATTAATTCTCTGTCTTATTTAATTTATCAACATAATTCTGAATTTCTTCCATTGACTTGCCGAAAAATCTATAAACTTCCTTTCCCTTCCGCGCAAAAAATCCAAACTTTTCACTGCCCTTTAATATTAGTTTGTAAACTGCTGATTCATCACCAAATTTAACATCTGTTTCAACTTTCTCTGCTTTAGCACTTGGAACATCGCCGATTTTCTTTGCTTCTTGCGGATTACTGTTGTAATAAATCCAAGTATCATATTCTTTCTTTGCTTGTTCCACAGTTTCAAATTTGTCACTTAGACCATTCTCTTTTCCATCAAGGGTAAATCTATAAGGCAACACAATCCAAACAGCTATTGGCTTGTATGCTTGCATTGCTGGTGTGAACTTTGATTTTAAAGCGGCATCGATAGCCGGTTGATTGAATAACTCATTATCACTTTTTATTACTACTGCTTTCTTAGGATTTCCTTCTTTATCAACAAGAACCTTTACAAAAGCCTTTCCGGTTATTTTATTCTTTTTAGCTTCTTCGGGATAGTCTGGAGTTGCGGCTTCAACCATTTCTGGAAGTTTCTCAACTTCTTGGAAAGTGTTCATTTCTGGATCAGTTTCGTTATCTGGCGCTTTTAAGGTTGTATCTGATTTTTTCTCTTTGTCATCTAGCTTGAAAGATATTGGGATAACAACCCAAGTCTGTACTTTCTTATTGTCTTTAGAAATGCCGGGAGAGAATTTTGTTTTAACAATAGCATCAACGGCAGCCATTATCAAACTTTCGTGCTCACTTTTAAGAATTTTGGTATTTACAACATTTCCCTTTTCACTAATTAGTGCCTCAACATAAACTTTCCCCTCAATGCCGGCAAGTTTTGCTACTTGCGGATATTCCGGCTGTATTGGTGAAATTGGTTTCGGGTATTCTTTTAGTTCTTCCCACTTGCCTTTATCAGCTTTTACCTTTTTATCTTTTTGCTGAGCTATTCCAACGGAAAAGCAGAGCAGAACAATCAACATAATTTTTAGTTTCATTTTACACCTCAGCTTTGCGGTGTTACAACCACCGTTTTAACTTGTACGTATTGTCCTTGCACATCAACTTGAGGCAAGGCGTTTATTAGCATATTGATTTTTTGATTCTGCTCGCTAACCTCGCGCGTTAAGTCAACGAACTGAACTTTGTATTCTTCCGACTTAGAGTAAAAGAAAATTGAGAACGCCAGAAGTATTATTGAGAATGAGTAGGCAATCGCAGTAAAAACTTTTTGATTAAAAAAGCCGCTTTCCGATTTTTGACTTTGCTTTGATACTCCATTAAATATTTTTTCTTCGAGAGATTGAGGAAATTCATCCATTGAACCGGCAAGAGCGGTGTTCAAAGTGTTCATCTTCTTAAAATACTCACGTGCTTCTTCATTAACGCCGAGCGATGAAAAGAGGAGAGCCTCTTTTCCCTTTTCGAGCTCGTTATCAAAATATTTATCTATAAGATTTATTAATTCTTTCGATTCCATGATCATCCTCTTTACTTCTCCAAATCTTTTATTCGGTTTTGGGTGTATTTATAATCCGACTGCATTGAAGGCACTTCCTTAATCAGCGGCAAAGCTTTTTTGTACAGCTTCAATGCGGTAGAATATTTTTTCTGTTCATCGTAAGCACGCGCTATATTAAAAGATGCGTAAACATTGTTGGGATCAAGAGCCAGCACCTTTTCGCAAGCGGCAAGCGCATCTTCAAACTTGCTTTGCTTCAGATAGATGTAGCCAATTTGATTCATAATGAATGCCATCTGTGTAACACCAAAATTTTGCAATGCCATATCAAATGTTCTCTTTGCTGCATCCAACGAATCCAATCTTAAATATGCCATTCCCAGATTCTGAAAAACTGTTGGATTATCCTTATCAAGTTTAGCCGCGCGGCTGTAAGAGGCAACTGCTGAATCCATCTTCCCCTCAATGTAGTAACAGTAGCCAAGATGCGAATGATAATTTACCACAGTGGAATCCAGCTTAGCAGCCTTTTCATAGCTCGGAATTGCTGTTTTGTAATGTTTTAATTTTTCCAAACACAAGCCAATTTTATAATGAGCTTCCGCTTCTGTTGGTTTATAATAAGAAGATGATTCATACTCAACTAATGCGCTTCTGTACTGCTGTCTGGTGAAATAATAATTTCCCAAAAGATCACGCGCCGGAGTAAATCGAGGATTGTTAATCAAGCAATGCGCTAAATGATTCGGAATAGCTTCCGTATCCGGCTGTGCTGTGTTCATATTATAAACAGAAAGCGCTAAATAATAATGACTAAGAAAGTCGGTGTAATTTTGCTCAAGAATTTTTTCATACACTCCCCGCGCAAGAGTATATTTTTTTGTGTTAAGGTAGATGGAACCGAGATCGGAAAGTGCTGCTATACTGGTGCTGTCGCTTTTTACAATCTGCTTCAGATTTTCAATTGCTTCGTTTGTGCTGCCCGAAACATTTAACGCGCGCGAGTAATTTAGTCTGAATCCATTATGTGTAGAATTAAGCTCAACAGCTTTTTTATAAGCTGCTACTGCCGGAAGCAATTCTTTGTTCGAGTTGTAGCTTTGTGCTAAATAAAACCAATCTTCTGCTGAACGTTTACTGCTGTCAATTTTTGTAATAAAAGCAATCGCTTCTTTGTAACTGCCTTCGTTAAAAAGCTTTTTGTATGAATCGGAAGGATTCGTCTGGCCAAACGTAAGAGAAGTTATACTTACAACAATCAGCAATATGGAAGCGATTTTTTTCATACCAGCACTTTTGAAATTTGTTTGATTAGTTTTTGTCTCGTTTTATGAAGCCGGCTTTTCACAAGCTCTTCATCGATATTCCTCATTCCGGAAATTTCTTTATAACTGAATCCGCCATATTCTTTGAGTAGATAAACTTCTCTCTGTTCAATAGGCAGCTTGTTCAGTTCCGTCATAATAATTTCTTTCAGCTCCATTTCTTCATACTGTTCAGCAAGTTTATATGATGAATCAATTTCCAGCTCATCCGAATCTTCTACATAGTACTGATCTACATGAACCTTCTTGTTTCTAAAAAGAGTAAAAATTTGATTGCGCACCGTGGTATAAAGCCACACTTCGATTCTGTCGGTGTTTCTAATTTTATCCAGATTCTCAAAGAGCTTTATAAATGTATTTTGAATTATGTCTTCGCACGCGGGCTGATCCCACAGCATTTTGAATGCGTAATTGTAGAGTTTTTTCTTGTTTTGGTTATACACAAGTGTAAACTCAATTATCTTTTGCGAAGAATTCTGCACTTTCTTCCTATTAAGAAATAGCTTTCATACTAATAGATGGTTAAGCGGCAAAAATGTTGCCTTACGGAATGCAAAATTTCGGATTTATTTTACAGAAGCAAGTACAGAATTTTGGGTTTTAAAGATTTCCGCCGGGTTTGCCGATTTTAGCGCAAATGCGGTTACTTCGTAGAATTGTGAATTGTTTTTGAAAAATATGGTTCTAATCTGCTGCCCCTTTTCATCCGCGTACTGATAAGCTGAAAATGTTCTGGTTGTGTTGCCAAAAATTTCTTCATTTGTGAAACCGCCGAAAGCATTGCCAAACCGAGCTTTAACTAAGGTCTTGTTAAGCTCCGCAATTTTTCCCAGCTCATCTTCCGAGAAACTTTTTATTGTTTCATCATCCAAGCTTACTTTTTCAAACTTGATTGTTGCAGAATAGTCTTCCTTTACAAGCCAAATATCTGATGTTTTATAAGCATTGTCTTCTGCTATTATCCATCCTTGGGGAATTTGTATTTGTAATTGAGATGAATTCGATTTCGCGATTGTGGAAGTAAGCGGATAATCAAAATCGTAAATGGAAGAAAGCGAAGTGGAACAACCGGAGACAAATAGTGAAGCAGCAAATAGAAAAAAGAAATAGAACGCAGATGAATTCAGAAATGCTTTATTAAAACTTCTATTCCCAATTCCGCTCAACTGCGTTCTACTCATAACTATATCTTACCAACTAAATTTTCGCCAGGCACCAATGTATCTGCGCCGGGTTCCCAGCTAGCCGGACAAACTTGTTCAGGATGTTCGCGAACGTAAGCCGCAGCTTTAACTCTTCTCAATATTTCCTTAGAGCTTCTGCCAATGCTGTTATCGTGAATATCGATTGTCTTTAGAATGCCGTCCGGATCGATGATAAATGTTCCTCTTAATGAAAGACCATCCGCATCAATGTAAGTACCGAAAGTTTTGCAAATATTAGCGGTTGGATCGGCACCCATCGGATATTTGATTTTGCCGATTGCCTTAGATGAATCATGCCAAGCTAAGTGTGTGAACTTTGTATCTGTACTGAAGCTTAAAAGTTCTGCGCCGGCTTTTTTGAATTCTTCATAATAGTTTGCAGCTTCTTCTAATTCTGTAGGGCAAACAAAAGTAAAATCTGCCGGGTAGAATAAAAGTACAAGCCATTTACCTTTGAACTCATCAAAGCTCATTGTTTTAAATTGGTTATCGTGATAAGCATCGAACGCCATATTGGGCACTTGCTCGCCTATTTTAAGCATATATATTCTCCTATGATTTTTAAGTGGATGTGAAATTTGATGAGCAAAAATAAGAAAAGATTCTTGTAATTGTAGAGACGGTTAAGACAACCGCCTCTTTTGATATGTCGAGATTATAAACCTTCCCGTAGAAATTTTGGTTCTTCCAGAGTAAGCATTATAGAGATGCGGTGAGTATCCGGCAGTCTTTCGGTTTCAGACTCATTCATACGCAAGAATGAGTAATCTATTTGAAGTTTAGGTAAGAAAAGTCCGGCGCCAACGGTAAATTGTTTTACATCGCTATATCCGGCGCGAACTGCAAATAAATTTTTAAACTTGTACTCAAACCCGGCATGAGCATCAAAGCTAACCGGACCAACATTAAACATGGATGCTGTTTTTCTATTTTCGAAACGAAGATCTAAATCGAGAGCCGGCAATAATGTTCCTCCCAAAGCAGAGATAGCATAAGCGGCACCAACTTTAGCGGTTGGGGTAATCAGTTCATTTCTTCCAGTACTCCAAGCTTGAATTGTTGTTGTTACATCTTGAATTGTAGCGCCCAGGTGTAAATTTTCCATCGGCATATAGTAAGCGCCAACATCAAAGCCAATTCCAAACGCGCTGGCTTCCACAATATCACGTTTAATTATTTTAACATTTGCGCCCCAGTAGAAATCCGACGATTGACGTTTTGCAAATGTTAGGTAGAAAGCCCAATCTGTATTGTTGAATTCCGTGATCTTAGAATAATCCAATCTATCTGTGTGAATATCTAAAATGCCGTCGCCGTTGGCATCATAAAGTGCGTTGCGGGTATCTGGAATTCCATCTACACTTAAACGAATAACACTCAATCCAAGACTCATATCTGGCCCGTAGGGAATTGCAACAGCGCCATAGTTATAGTTAACCAAGTTGCCGAAGTGCTCTTCATGCATTAATGAGATTTGGGGATAATTCATTCTTGCCAATCCGGCGGGATTCCAATATCCGGCAGTAACATCATTAACAATGGCCACGTGAGCGCCGCCCATTGCCGAAGCACGTCCGCCAGCGCCAATAGACAAAAACTCGCCTCCATATTTGCCGATTACTGTCTGGGAATAAACTGATGAGAATGACAAGCATAGAAAGAACAATGCTAAAAACGATTTTTTCATTTCCGATTTTCCTTTACTGATTAAGACCGTAGAAAAGTCTATGTTCTTTCTCCTTGTTATGTGCAATTATAAACCATCTTTTCAAAGATTTCAATGGTATAAATTTCTCCGCCCAAATTAGGTTTGGGCGGATCTAAATCTTACTTCTTTTCTGTCTGCTTTGCTACTGCATTAATTGCTGCATTAATTGCTTCTTGATCGCCCAAATAATAATGCTTAATTGGCTTCAAATCAGCATCCAGTTCATAAACCAACGGAACGCCGGTTGGAATATTCAATTCTGTAATCTCTTCTTCAGAAATATTATCTAGATATTTTACCAAAGCGCGCAAACTGTTTCCGTGAGCAGCAATGATAACTCTCTTTCCACTTTTAATTGTAGGAGCAATAGTATCAAACCAATATGGAAGAAATCTATCAACCGTAAGCTTTAGGCTTTCGGTTAATGGAATATCTTTTTTGTCCATATCTGCATAACGCGGATCTTTGCCCGGATAGCGTTCATCAGTTTCTTCCAATGCTGGCGGCGGAATATCGTAACTTCTTCTCCAAATCTTGACTTTTTCCGCACCATATTTTTCTGCTGTTTCAGCTTTGTTTAATCCTTGAAGTCCGCCATAATGTCTTTCGTTAAGTCTCCAAGATTTAACAACCGGAATCCACATTAAATCTAATCCTTCCAATGCATAGTTCAATGTTTTGATAGCTCTCTTCAATACAGAAGTAAATGCTATATCAAACTGGTAACCTTCTTGTTTAAGAACGATTCCAGCTTGCTTAGCCTCTTCGGTCCCTTTTTCGGATAAATCCACATCGGTCCAGCCCGTAAACAGATTTAACTTATTCCATTCGCTTTCGCCATGGCGCAATAAAACCACTTTGTACATGTTTTCCTCATTTAATGTTAAAAATGCATGCGCAAATATAATTGTTTCAAGCGAGAATCATAAAGAACCGGCCGGAGAGTTTCATTTGATTGGCGCATGATTTATCTTTGTACAAAAGCTGGTGAAAAATGGAACGATTATTATATCAATTCTTTAACGACGATGATTTTTTAAGAATTTCGAATCAGATTAAGAAGTCAGAGAAAACGACTTCCGGCGAAATCAGAATTTCCATTAAAGAAAAGCGCCAACTTGCCGATAGGAATAAATCAGTCCGTCAGCTTGCCGAGAAAGAGTTTTACAAACTCAACATGAACTCTACGCGCGACAAAACCGGAATCTTGCTCTTCCTTCTTTTAGAGGAACACCAATTCTACATTCTTGCAGATCAAGGAATAAACGAAAAGGTTACACAAGAAACTTGGGATGCGGTGCGGAATGAGATTCAGAAGAAATTTCAAGATGGAAATTTCTGTGACGGTATGATAGCCGGAATAGAAAAGGTAGGGAAAATCCTATCCGAACATTTTCCGGTAAAAGCAGACGATACAAACGAACTTTCTAACAAAATAGTGATGGAAAGGTAATAGTAAATTTTCCATCAACATTGGAATTTTTCTGCATTTCTGTTTGTTTAACCTAGCATGAAACGAAAAGACTTTATCAAAAAATCGGCATTGGCCGCCGGGGCCACATTATTTTCCCCATTATTTGTAAATAGCGACAGCGAAGCTAAACCGCTTGTGAAGTTAAACTACAAACCGGAACCATTTAACTGGACTAACGAAAACTTAACACTGGCTTGGATTGGTCACTCAACAATTCTGATCAACATTTTCGGTAAATGGATTATTACCGATCCGGTTTTATTTGAACGAGTTGGTGTTTATTTTTTCGGCGGCAGTATTGGTCCGGCTCGTTTAACTCCGCCGGCATTACACTCTCATGAATTTCCAAAGCCCGATATCATTCTTTTATCTCACGCACATATGGATCACATGGATTATCCTTCTCTAAAGTTCTTCACAGAGAAGTATCCAAATCAGATTGATGTAATTACCGCTTACTTAACTAAAGATGTTATCGAGGATCTCGAGTGGAAGTCAATCAATGTGATGGATTGGAACGATGAATTAACTTTGCAAGGAATTAGATTCCGCGCTAACGAAGTAAAACATTTCGGCTGGCGTTATCCATGGGAAAAAGACCGTTCTCGCGGATATATGAAAGATGGAAGAAGTTTCAACTCGTATGTGATTGATTATGGAGGTAAAAAAGTTTTGTTCGGCGGCGATACTGCTATGACGAACAAATTTCAGAATCTGAAAAGTGAAAACATTGATATTGCCATTATGCCTATCGGCGCTTATAATCCTTGGGTTAGAAATCACTGCAATCCCGAAGAAGCTCTGAAAATGTCTTCCGAGATTGGTGCAAAGTATTTCATTCCAATTCACACCAAAACATTTAAACAAAGCAACGAGCCTTTTGCCGAAGCAATCGACTGGATGAAACGAGATGCATCAAAGTACAACATGCAAATCGGTCTCGAAGAAATCGGGCAAACGTTTGTTCTCAGCTGATTATTTTAGCACATCCTTTAGTGAATTAACGCAATAATCAACTAGCTTTTCATTCGAATTGTAGCCCATCAGACCGATTCGCCAAACCTTTCCGGCAAGTTCACCAAGTCCGGCTCCAATTTCCAAATTATGTTTTGAGAGCAGTTCCATTCTCACTTTTGCTTCGTCAACTCCTTCTGGAACTTTAATAGCCAACAAATGAGGAATTCTTTCTCCAGACGGAACAATTGGTTCGAGGTTCAATTCATCCTTCAATCTCTTAATTAATTTCGCACTGTTCTCTTTGTGACGGCGCCATGCGTTTTCAATCCCTTCTTCTTTCAGAATGCGAAGAGCTTCGTGTAAACCATAATATTGATTGGCCGGTGCAGTGTGATGATATGCGCGCTTACCCGGACCTTGCCAGTAACTTTCCAACAAATTAAGATCATTAAACCAACTTCTAATCGGAGTTTTTCTATTCTTGATATGTTCAACGGCTTTATCGCTAAAACTTACCGGAGACATTCCGGCAACGCAAGCCAATCCTTTTTGCGAGCACGAATAAACCGCATCAAGATTCCATTCATCAACAAGAAGATCAACCGCACCAAGAGATGTAACTACATCAGCAACAACAAGTGATTTATGCTTGTGCGCAATTTCAGAAAGAACTTTTAGGTTTGATAACGCACCGGTTGAAGTTTCGGCATGAACAAATGCTACAACTTTCGTATCCGGATTTTCATTTAAAGCGTCTTCAAGTTTTTGCGGATCGATTGCTCTTCCCCAAGCTTCTTTAACAACAATTGCTTGCCCACCAATCTTTTCAACTATCTGAACCATCCGGTTGGCGAAGTAACCGCCGACGCAGACAACCACTTTATCGCCGGGTTCAACCATATTTACAAGACAAGCTTCCATTCCCAAAGAACCGGGACCGGATAGAACAAACGTGTGTTCACTTTCCGTTTTGAATGTGTAACGGAGAAGTGATTTAATCTCTTCCATCAATTCAATAAACTGTGGATCGAGGTGGCCGAGTGTTGGTTTGGAAAGTGCTTCTAAAACTTTTGGATGAACATTTGCCGGGCCGGGGCCCATCAGCATTCTATTTATTGGCTTAAACGAATTTGACATTTTTTCTCCTCTCGATTATAAAACCGCTGGTCTAAGTTCAACTTTATTTGTAATAATTTTTGTGGAAGCTGTTTTCAACTTTTCCGATTTAGCGGTAAGTGTAATTTCTCCGGCTTCTTTTGTTGACCGCACAATTACTTGGCACTTACCGCTGAACAAACTTCTCTTATAATTACCGGAAAGAATTTTATCCATCTCATGCGAAGAGGGATTACCATTACCAACTCCGATGATTTTTCCTTCTCCGTTTATTTCAAAGACTAAATACTCAGATGCATCAGCAACTTCTCTTCCTTGCTCATCAACTGCTGTTATATTAATAACGCTTACATCTTCGCCATCTGCATCTATTGTTTTTCTATCTGGTGTAAACTTTACGGTAAATGTTTTTCCGGTAGTTTCTATCTTCTCAACAATTTTTTTTCCACTTCTAATTCCTCTTGCTTCCAAAACGCCCGGTTCATAAATAACTTTCCATTCAACGTGAGCGTTTTTAGCAACTGTTTTTTTGCCTAATGATTTTCCATTAAGAAATAATTCCACCGACTCGCAATTTGTCTGGCACCAAACATCAATTGTATCGCCTATTTTTCCGTTCCAATTCCAATGCGGTGATAAATGCAGTACATCTTTATCACTCCACCAAGATTGATAGTAGTAGTACAAATTTTTCGGAAAGCCGCACATATCCATTATTCCGAAGTGAGAATTTACATTGGGCCAAGTGTAAGGAGTTGGTTCTCCCCGGTAATCGAATCCGGTCCAAGCAAAACCGCCGGCAAGCCAATCTCGCTCATCATAAAAACTCCACCATTTTTCAGCGGATGTTGTCCATTTAGCTGCGGTCGAAGCAATATCATAATCTGCAACGTAGGCTTCTTCCGGAATGTTTTTATAAATACCGCGTGAACAAAGCGTACTTCCTTCTTCTGTTCCCCACAAAATCTGTTCTGAATATTTATTTCTATATTCATCAATCGCGCAGTTGTTTAGATAGTTGAATCCTCGCAAATCAATTACACTGTTTATTCCATTATACTCGTGTGTGTTGGAAGCATAAGTAGATAAGCGGGATGGATCAACTTTTTTCTGCAATTGCATTAATGAAACAGCAATGTTTTTCGCTTGCTCGGAAGTATGCATGTTCCATTCTTCATTGCCAATTGACCAGGCAATTACTGATGGATGATTTCTGTCTCTAAGAAGCAGAGTTTCAAATTGTTTTAATATTTCCGGACTGCTGCCAAGTAATCTGTTTTCATCTAGAACAAGCATTCCAAGCTTATCGCACGCTTCCAACAATTCCGGTGTAGGCGGGTTGTGGCTCGTTCTATAAGCATTGCAGCCCATTTCTTTCAACAGCTCAATTCGGTAATACTGCAAGCGATCCGGTAATGCAACTCCAACGCCAGCATGATCTTGATGACAGCAAACGCCCTTTATCTTAACCGGTTTTCCGTTTAAGAAGAATCCTTTATCATTATCCCATTTTATGGTTCTTACACCGAAAGAAGTCTCTGTTCTATCAATTATTTTCCCATCGCTTTCAACAACTGAAACCAGTTTATACAAACTTGGAGATTCGATGGACCAGAGTTTTGGATTCTTCAACTCAACTTCTTGCTTGATTGTTTTCTCGTTCAATTTAGACAAATCAACCCGTACCGATTTCTTTGCAACAACATTTTCGTTTGCATCTAAAATGAAGGAATGAAGTTTACATTCTCGGTTTAGAGCAGACTTATTTTCAATCTTGGTTTCAATGTTTATCTCGGCTTTTTTTCCTTTCACTTCGGAAGTGACATAGGTACCGTACAAAGGAATGTGAACCGGGTTAGTTTTAGTTAACCACACGTGACGATAAATTCCGGCGCCCTCATAGAACCAACCTTCGAAAGCAGTTGCATCAACTCTGACCACAATTACATTTGGTTTTTCGAATTCCATATAATCTGTCAAGTCATAACTAAACTCATTATATCCGCTAAGATTGTTGCCGATAAAATGCCCGTTAAACCAAACAGTGCAGTCTCTAAAAACACCATCAAATTTTATTGTGAAGCGCTTACCTTTGTCACTTCCGGAAATATTAAATGTTTTTCTATACCAGCCGATGCTTGTTTCGGGATATTTATAACCTACCTTCTTAAAGCCATGAGAACCATATTCCCATTCGGGTGTGTTTGCAAAATCTTGTTCTATTGCCAAATCGTGAGGTAAATCAATTTTGCGCCATGCTGTATCAACAAAATCCGAACTGATTGCGCCGGAAGCGCCTTTTGCTTTCGAATACGCCCAGCCGGTTCCATAATCGAAATCCTTTTTATAATCGTAAGCGTGGCCAAGACTAAACCGCCAATTAAAATCCATCAATAGTTTTTCTCTATCGTTGGATGCAGACAGTAATTTGTCTTGCGCGATAGAGTTTACCGCAAACAAGCACATTAACAAGAAGAAACAAGCCAATGATTTCACTTAAACACCATGTTTATAATTAGGATTTAGTTCAGCAGTCCGGCATCAGCTAAAATATTTTTAAGATTTTCTTTATCACTTTCTTGAAGTGAAGAAAGAGGTGAGCGAGGTTCTCCACCAAAATATCCAAGCATATCAAGCGAAGCTTTTAATCCGGCAACGCCATAACGAGCTGTAATCGCTTTATTAACCGAAAGCATTTTCTGCTGAAGTTTTAGCGCTTCGGAATGATTACCTTCCGCAACCAATTTCATAATCTTCACGCACTCGTTTGGTGCTATATTTGCCAAAGCAAGAATGCCGCCAACAGCACCTACAGTTAAACTATTATAAAGAACAGAACCAGTACCAATAATTACCGAGAATTTATCTCCGCACATAGAAACAAGTTCAGCTGTCTGCCTAAGATTTTCTGCACTATTTTTTATCCCGGCAATATTTGGATGCATTGCTAGCTTTGCAACTGTTTCAGCTTCTATATCAACGCCCGTAAACTTTGGAACATTGTAAATGATAACCGGAATTTTCGTTTTATCTGCAACTTCGAAAAAGTATTTAATATATGCTGCCGGTTTCATTTCCGATTTGTAAAACGATGGTGTTAGGATTAACGCATAGTCGGCACCAAGACCGGCAGAATCGTTAGTTAATGTAATTGTATCCTTTATCGAATCGCTTCCGGTTCCGGCAATTAATAATTTTTCTTCGGGTATATTTTTCTTAACGACCTCAACAAGCTTTAATTTTTCATCACGGGTCAATAAAACACTTTCTCCGTTCGAGCCCATCACAACATAACCGCTTAATTCAGTTTTATTCCATTTAGCCAAATTATCAGCAAGCTTATCAACAGCAATTTCGCCATCTACAAATGGCGTTGCAATCGGGGGCATTATTCCTTTTAGCTCTTTCATTCTTTTTCCTTTAATTGACAAACAAGTTTTTTATAACAAACCAGACATTTGCCGGCCGCTCTGCAAGTCTTCTCATGTACCATGGATACCAGCTTTCGCCGTATGCTACAAGTACGGAGCCTTTGTAGCCGCGCTCGCTAATATTTTTTAAAAAATTATTTTTAATTCCATATAGCATTTGAAATTCAAGCTTCTCTTTCGGCAATCCCAATAGCTTACTCTCCTTAATTATTTTTTCAATTAAGATTTCATCATGAGTAGCAAAAATAATTCTGATTCCTGCATTACAAGAAGCTGTTATCAATTGTTTTGCAAGTAAGAGATAATTTTCATCAACATTTTTCTTAACAGGCATAGCAATATGCGGGGCTTCCTTGTAGGCTCCCTTAACCAATCTAATTGAAGGTGATACAGCTATTAGTTTTTCAATATCATCTTTTGTCCTGTAAAGATAAGCTTGAAGACAAAGTCCAACGTTATCGCATTCGGATTTCAGTCGGACATAAAAATCCACCGTCTGTTGAGTATAGGTGCTACCCTCCATATCCAGAAAAAGTGTATTGCCAAGTTTAGTTTTTACTTCATGTGCAATTTCCTTGCAAAACTTGAATGCCGCTTCTTCAGAAAGATCGAGACCCAATTGAGTTAATTTCAACGAGATTTCAATGTTAATTCTGCTGGCACTTATTTTATTTATAAGACTTATATAATGGTCTTTGACCGCTTCCGCATCCTCGATGCGATTAATATTTTCCCCGAGTTTAGTAAATACGGAAGGCAAATTTTTCTCCGATAATTTGAGCGCCTCTAATAATGCGGAAGCCTCAGTTTCACCAGGCATAAATTTTTTAACTGCTTTTTTTACGAACCTCCACGAAGGAACATGTTCCCTCATCCATTTATTTTCCGAAGCCCATAAGAGAATATTGCGTGATATACTCAAGTGAAGCCCCTTTCATTTTTATATGTGAATTAAATTCTTCTGCGGCTTACTTAGCCACTCACATCCTTCTTCAGTAACAAGAACCATTTCTTCAATGCTAACTACTCCATGTCCTTCAACTGTTAAGCGAGGTTCAATAGTAAAAATCATTCCCGGCTCAAGCGGACGAAATGGCTTGCCTCCATATTTTTCCCATGCCGGACCAAGAAGTGCAGTGCCGTCATGTGAAAATATTCCAACCTGGTGACCGAGACCAAAGGGATATTCAGCATAACCGTTTTGAGTAATGATATCGCGGGCAATCTTATCAATTTCTACTCCTTGTATGCCCGGCTTAATTCCGCTTTTAGCTTTATCAATAGCTTCAACAATTACATCGAAACCTTTTTGAACTACAATCGGAATTTCTGTTTCGCCTTCTTTTGCAATGTAAAAAGTTCTTTGCATATCGGAACAATAGCCGTTTACTTTAACACCAAAATCCATATTTAGAATATGTCCCCCTTCAACTTTGCGTTCTGTAGGTGCGTAGTGAGCACCGGCATTTTCAGGTCCGGTAAAAACAGCCGGGCAAACTTTAGGTTCCCAAGCAAATTCCAAATTCCGTTTAACAACTTCCTCTTTCATGAACAAAGAAATTTCTTTCTCAGTTCTTCCCGGTAGAATAAATTTAGAAACGAGGTCGAATATTTCCTCTGTGTGTTTAATCGCTTGCCTAATGTTGTCAATTTCCGTTGCCGATTTTCTTTCCCTCAGAGCAGAAACAATTCTTTCGGCAGAGACTAATCTATTTTCAAACCCAATCTCAGCAAAAACTCTTTGCAGCGTCAGAAACATTCCGTAGGTAATTCCATCGCAGATTTCACTTCCTTCTGAATAATTTACAGCGATCTGTTTTGGATTTAACTTCTTCATCAAGTTAAGCAATGGTTCCTTGAAGCTTTTTACAAATCCCGTTACGGAATCGTAAACACCAAGTTCTTCAACCGTCAATCTATCGTATTCACCAACAACAGCATGCGCTTCCTTTTTAGTAATCACAAATGATGAGTGCCAAGTAAGATCAGCCTCTACTAGAAACGATAACGCCGGGTCTCCATTTATTTGAGTCTCACGTGTAAATGTGAGCCAACAGTCAACATCAAATTTATCTAATAATTTTTTGGCTTGTTCAACTTTTTCTCTTATTAACATGATTCTATCCGAAGAAATTTATTTAATCGTTAAAATTGGTAAACCAAGAATTTTCTCGTCAACATCAATACCCAGTCCATGAGAAGTTGGAACTGCTAATCTTCCATTTTTTCTTCTTGGAGCATTTGTTGAGACTGAAACATCATTGTAGCTATTAAAGTCTGTTGAAGAAAAATAATAATCCGGTCTGGTGCTTCCCACAAAATGAGCAATTGCAGCAGTCGCGATATCGCCGCCCCAACTGTCTTCAAGAGTCATCATAATTCCAGCCGATTCGCAGTAATCACGCATCTGTTTTGCTTTTGTTAATCCGCCAACTCTAGAAATTTTAATATTCACCACATCCATTGCACGACTTTTATTTGCTTCAACAAGTTCATGAATTCCAACAATGATTTCATCTAAGACCATCGGCAAATTTGTGTGTTCTCTAACAGTCAAACATTCATTTAGTGTAAGACAAGGCTGTTCAATATAAACATCAAGGTCGCTGCAAGAATTAGCAATTCTAATTGCACCGGCAGCTGTCCAGCCGGTATTAGAATCTGCTATTAATACATCGCCCGGTCTCATCACTTCGGCAACTTTTTTTATTCTCTGAATATCAACATCCGGTTCACCTCCAACCTTTAATTGGAATTTAGTATAACCTTCAGATTGATATTTTAGTACATCTTCATTCATTTCTTGTGGGGATCTTTGCGGGATAGCACGGTAAAGTGGGAATTCATCCACCATTCGCCCTCCCAACAATGTACAGATTGGTTGGTTTGATGCTTTCCCCAATATATCCCAGCACGCAACATCTATAGGAGATTTGATATAGTTATGTCCCAGAAGATGTAAGTCCATTATCTGATTAATCAGTTTTATCTCAAGAGGATTTTTACCGATCAAATGTTTTCCAATTTCTTCAAGGCCGGAAGGGACACCTTTTGCGAATGCCGGGAGATATGCTGAACCTAGAGTGCATACCTCACCAAACCCAATGATATTCTCATCGGTTGTTATCTTTACAATGTTAGTTAAGAAAGATTCAACGTAATTGCCTCTCGACCAACTATATTTTTCATCGAGCAGCTTATAGTTAAGCTGAAATAAATCTATCTGTTTAATCCGCATAACGCTCCTTTTTATATTTAGATACTCATGAAAATCGTTTTAGTTTTTTAAGTGAGGCCAAAACTAGTACAACCGAGAAGGCAAGAAGTCCAGTTAAAATTAGAAAATATTCGTGATGTTGAAAATTGCTATAAAACTTTCCCATAAATCCAGAACCATAACTGCCAAGAGCAGTTGCAGCAAACCAGCCGCCCATCATTAACCCTTGAATTTTCGGCGGCGCAACTTTCGATACAAAAGATTGCCCCATTGGCGAAATCATAATCTCCGCAAGAGTAACTACAAAGTAAGTTGAAACAAGCCACATTGGAGTCATATTGTTTGCGTCTGCATTGCCGCCTAGCAATGATGCTGGAATCATAACAGCCATTGCACAGCCCATAACAAGCATACCTATTAATATTTTGATTGGCGTTTGAGGTTCCTTTCCTTTTGCGTTCAAGCGGGCAAAAATGGAAAGCAAAATTGGAGTAAGAACCAAAATGAAAAACGGATTGAAAAACTGATATGTCTCCGGTCTTAACCAGCTTAAAACTACTGTCGATCTTTCTGCAAAAAGAGTTAGCGCAAATCCGTTCTGATAAAACCCGATCCAAAAAAAGACTACAATCGTGAATAGAATAATTAACGTTACAACTCTCTGCTTGAATTCTGTTTTATTCATCTCTGTTTCGGAAACTTTAACAGTCTGGCCATGGCTGCCTGTCTTAGATCCGCTAAGAATGAGTTTATCTTTACCAAACTGGAATACTCCAAGAGAGACAACCATTCCAATCGATGCCGCCCAGAAAGAAACATTATAGCTCTCATACAAATTGAAAAAAAGAGTTGCTGCCAAAGGCGCAACCGCAGCACCAATATTAACTCCCATATAATAAATATTAAAGCCGGCATCTCTCTGCGCGACACTTTCTTTATATAAATTTCCAACAAGAACCGACATATTTACTTTAAAGATTCCAGTACCAAACGCCACCATGAACAATCCAGCAACAAATAAAGCAACATGGTTTTTATTGGATAAAGCCAGAAGAACATATCCTACAGTCATAATAAAAGCGCCGACTTTTACAGTTGACAGTTATCCTAAAATTTTATCACCAAGATAGCCGCCAAGCAACGGAATAAAATATACCGCTCCGAGAAACCAGCCGTAATAATCTCCCTTCGTTGAATCATTCCAGCCAAATTCTTTTTCCATATAAAGTGTTAGTATTGCCATAAGAATATAGAAGCCGAAACGCTCCCACATTTCAGTAAAAAACAATACTGCCAAGCCTCGCGGATGTTTTTTAAACATGAATTCACCGATTAATTTTAAAATGATTTATAACTTATAGCTCTACTTCCACTCCAATGCCAAGCTTTTTACAATTCTCGTAAATTTTTACTGCTGAAAAAAGATCTTGTACTGCGTTGCCAACTGATTTAAAAAAAGTAATTTCAGATTCGGATTCTCTCGCCGGAATTTTCTTTAGCACAACTTCTCCAAGCTCTCCCCATATTTTATAGGGAGAGAAATTTTTTTTCTCAATCGCTTGAATTATATCGCCTGCTTCATGAAGACAAGATTCTCTAGAATCAACAATAACCTTTGCTCTAGCAATCGTTTCATGCGGCACTTCAATCATTTGAGGCTTATAAGAACCGACTGCATTTATATGCACACCATCTTTAATCTGATTATCGCTGAACAATGGACTTGTAGAAGGAGTTGCTGTACATATTATGTCAGCATTTTTTAACGAACCAAGATCAACACAAACTTCAAAATTAATATTTAGCTTATCGCTCATTTCTACTGCAAATTTTTCGGATTCGTGTAAATGTTTTCCGAAAACAAATGCTGTAGTAATATTTCTTATTGAGCAAACCGCTTCTAGCTGAGTTCTTCCTTGATGCCCGGGACCAAAAATCGCCACTGTTGTTGAATTTTCTCTGGCCAGCAATTCAGTTGCCAAGCCAGATGCCGCACCGGTTCTAATTTGTGTTAGTGTTTCACCATCAATAATGGCAAGCGGTTCGCCGGTTGTTCCATTGTATAAAGTAACAATTGCATGTGAAGGTGAAATGTTTTTTAAGCTATTATCTCGAAAGGTGTTCAGAATCTTAACGGCAATTTTTTCCAGATTAGGATTATAAGAGGGCATTAATAATGTTGTACCGGATTCATCAATTGTGTTAAGATGTGTTCTTTGCGGTACAACAGTTTCTTTAGAGGACAGACTCGCAAAGGCGGCTTTCATTTGCTCAATCGCGTCTATCATAGAAAACGATTTAATTACATCTTTGCCAGAAATAAATAATAGCTTACTCATTCAACTCCGCATTTGTAAAAGTTGGAATCTTTATCTAAGTATAAATCCTTTCTGAAGCGGATCGGCTGGATTTATATAAAAAACATTTTTCCCAGTTATGAAAGCATTTCCTTCAACTTCAGGAATAACCGCTTCATACTCGCCATATTTCGTTTCCGCAATAACTCTGGTTGAAAATTTAGTTCCGATTATGCTTTCAATAATCATTGGCTCGTTAAACTTCAATTCTTTTTTCGCGTAATGGATCGCAGCGCGAGCGCTAACACCAGTACCGGTTGGACTTCTGTCCACTTCTCCTTCGGCAAAGACGCATACGTTTCTGCTGTCTGAGTTTTCGGTTAATGGTGCACCATAAAATATTGTTCCGTATAAAAAGCTAAGATCATCATCAAACGGATGTTTTATTTCAAAGTTTTCCATTACTGCGCGTTTAATCAACATTCCTTTTTCAATCAGTTCTCTAAATTCACGTTCATGCATCGAGAGGCTTAACTGATCTGCTTTGACATACGCATAGAAAGCTCCGCCGTAAGCAATATCGAAATTTATTCTGCCAAGAGAAGGAACATCAACAGTTAAATCCTTCTTATATAAAAAGGAAGGAACGTTGTGGAAATAAACCGACTCTACTTTGCCATCTTTAATTCTCGCGTGTGAAGTAATCAGCCCGGCTGGAGAATCAATTTTGATTTGTGTAACCGGCTCAACCATTTCGAACATTCCGGTTTCGAGAACAACTTTTGTAACTGCGATGATTCCATGTCCGCACATTGTGCTATAACCTTCGTTGTGCATAAAGATTACACCAAAATCAGCTTCACATGTAACCGGAGGAGTTATAATACACCCGTACATATCAGCATGCCCGCGAGGCTCGAACATCAACGCAGTTCTGTAATGATCAAGATTCTCTTTCATGTAGCGGCGTTTCTCGAGAATTGTAGCGCCTTTTATTTCCGGCAGACCGCTTAGTATTATTCTGAGCGGTTCTCCGGCAGTATGCGCATCAATAGTTTCAATTTCTATCCATTCTTCGGGATGATTCCATTCAGCAATTTTCTTGAAGTGTGAAGTAAAAGACATGAACGCCTCGGCAAAAGGGTAGTGTATGATTATTTCTTGATTAAAAAAATCCGAGCCCCGAAACAGTTCGAGGCTCATCATGAAAATTTAGATTTTATCACTTGCGAAATCTTCAACATCTTCAACAGCTTTTGGAATTGGTTTGCCGAGAACGCGGCAGCCATTCTTCATAACAACAACATCATCTTCAATTCTGATTCCGCCAAAGCCTCTGTATTCGCTTACTTTATCGTAATTAATAAAATCCGCATGCTTCTTTTCACCATGCCATTTGTCAATCAATGTTGGAATGAAATACAGACCCGGTTCAACTGTTAATACAACTCCTTGCACAAGCGGTCTTGCATAACGCAAAGATTTTAATCCAAACTGAGTGCTGCGTTTTAATTTTTCATCGTAACCAAAATTATTTTCACCATAGTTTTCCATATCGTGAACATCTAAACCGAGCAAGTGACCGAGACCATGCGGAAAGAATAATGCATGTGCACCGGCTTCAACTGCGGCTTTTGTATTTCCTTTCATTATGCCAAGCGCCTTTAATCCGTCCACCATAACTTCAGCACACTTCAGATGAACCGACTTGAATGTAACATTAGGCTTGATTTCAGAAATTGAAACGAGCTGAGAAATCAAAACGATTTCGTAAATGTCTTTTTGTTTTTGAGTGAACTTACCGCTGACCGGGAAAGTACGTGTAATATCGCTTGCATAATGAAGCAACGATTCAGCACCGGAGTCGTTTACAACCAAATCGCCGTCTTGGAGTTTATTTCCGTAGTAATGATTATGCAAGGTTTCTGCATGACGTGAAAAGATAACCGGAAAACCAAGTCCGCTGCCAAGCGACATTGCCAAGCCGGCAATAAAACCCATTACGTCTCGCTCCATCATACCCGGTTTTGCAAAACGCATAGCTGTTGTTTGCATTTCATATGAAATCTCAATTGCTTTTTCAATTTCAGCAATTTCTTCTGCGGATTTAACTTGGCGTTGTTCAGCAATCGCTTTTATGAGCACCATCGATGAATATTCATTCACATATTTTGGAGCGATGCCCAACAATTTGTGAAGCTTCAAAATGTTATCGTGTCTGTACTGAGGGACAAAATGAATTTTTCTTCCTTGCTTAATAGCATTTGCACAAACATTTTCCAATTCACTTAGCGGAGCCGATTGTTTGACACCGCATTTTACAGCACGCTGCTTTATAGTTGGCTGAGGTCCCATCCACACAATATCATCAATAGTAAAATCATTTCCGTAAATGGTTTCCTTGTTTTCATCAAGATCGATAACTGCTGCTAGCTCTGCTTGATCTAGACCAAAGTAATAAAGAAAAGTTGAGTCTTGCCGGAAAGAGTAAGTGTTATCGGTATAATTCATCGGGGCTTCGTTATTGCCGAGAAACAAAATCAATCCCGATTTCAACTTCTTTTTTAATTCTGTTCTGCGGCTGACATAAATTTTTGAGTTAAACATATTTTCACCTTTTATTTTAACTGTGTTGATACTTTGATCAATTCATTAGTCTAAGAACTGACTTTAAGTAGTAATTACTAATGCGCTTGTGAAAATAAGAAGATAGTTTGCAAAGAAAAACCTTTTGAAATGAGAATTCGTTTTTAAAAAGTGATTCTGGGATTCAGTTAATAGAGGAAAGAGAAATGGATCAACATTTCATAAATTTTAATTATAGCAGATTTAAAATATTGTATTAAATTCACATCAGTTTTTTAGGGTTCTAAGTCAATGAGAGATCTTCTTAAGGGTGATTCCGCCAGAGAGTTCGATAGATTTTACCAAGAAGTCGAAGAATTAAAGGACGTTTGGACAAGCTATCAGCAACTGCTTCTTAGCTATAAAGCCAGCGAAGAAGAAATAAAAAGAAAAAATGATGAGCTAAATGAATTGAATGAGTCCAAGGACAAATTTTTTTCAATCATTGCTCACGATCTCCGCTCACCGTTTCAAGGACTGCTCGGCATTTCAAATTACTTAGTAGATGAATTCGAAACTCTCAACAAAGAAGACTTCAAGGAAATGATTCTCTCGCTGAATGAAGCGCTTCATACTCAATACAAATTTTTAGATGATTTGCTCAGCTGGTCCCGTATCCAATCCGGCAGAATGGTTATTGAGCCGGCGTTTTTGAATCTGAACAATGAGCTGCAAAAAGTCATACGTTTGTTCGAGTCTAACATTAAGAACAAAAAGATTAATCTCTCTATCAACATAAACAGCAAACAAGAAGTTTTAGCTGATGACGACATGCTCTTGCTGCTTTTTCGAAACTTGATCTCCAACGCAATTAAGTTTACACATTCCGGCGGTACTGTTGAGATTACTGCTTTTGAAGAAGATGGCGCCGTTCTCATTGTAGTATCAGACAGCGGCGTAGGAATTAAGCAAGAAAACATTCCTAAGCTTTTCCGTATTGACGTACAGTTTTCAACTCACGGTACAAATAAGGAGAGCGGCAACGGTCTTGGTTTAGTACTTTGCAAAGAAATAGTTGAGAAACATGGTGGTAAAATTTGGGTGGAAAGCGAGATTAACAAAGGCACACAATTCTTCTTTACACTTCCATTAAAGAGTGAACTTTCCTAGTTAAGTTCTTCGTTATATCACTAAAGACATTCGAATTTAATTATTAAAGGAACAATAATGGCTAATGCTGTTTTTCACCATCCTATGCCGGATAATGAACCGGTAAAAACCTTTGCACCCGGCTCGCCGGAACGTGCACTATTAAAAGCAAAACTCGCAGAAATGCAGAAACAAACAATAGATATTCCTCTTATTATCGGTGGTAAGGAAATTAGAACCGGCGATACCGCAGACATCGTAATGCCTCACAATCACAAACACAAACTTGGCAAGTATCATAAGGCTGGAACAAAAGAAGTTCAGATGGCAATTGATTCTGCAATGGAAGCTTGGAAAACTTGGTCTGCAATGGAATGGCAAGACCGAGCCGCGATCTTTATGCGCGCAGCTGATATGATCACTTTAACCGATTGGCGTTATACAATTCTGGCAGCAACAATGCTTGGACAAAGCAAGAATGCACATCAAGCGGAAATTGATTCTGCTTGCGAGACTGCAGATTTCTTCCGGTTTAATGTTCATTACGCTTACAAGCTTTATCAAGAACAGCCGCCCCATTCACCGCACGGAATGTGGAACAGAATGGAATACCGCCCGCTCGAAGGTTTTATTTTTGCAGTTGCTCCATTCAA
>Ga0172380_10001737_pt1 | contig 36917 bp, 44 predicted proteins | sample Leawe162metaG_FD_119747 | JGI IMG/M metagenome (GOLD analysis project Ga0172380, IMG submission 119747) | Leachate microbial communities from a municipal landfill in Southern Ontario, Canada - Leachate well 162 metaG | ecosystem: Engineered > Solid waste > Landfill > Unclassified | place...
GTCATTCTCTCGAGATGGAGAGGCGTGGAATCTTCGAACATGTGCCGGATGCGGAAAGAAGAATGAAGTACCAGTAAAAACCACCTTCGATTCAATTGCACTCTTATGCATGAGGAAAGGTGAGTACAGGGAATGAAGCCATGGCTCTGGAAGCGAGCAGACTCTGAGTTCTCGCTCTTCATCCGGCGCAGAGACGGAATGTGTCAGCATCCTCTCTGCCCTAATCGGCGCCGGCCACAGGCCGAGCTGGAGTGCTCACACTTCTTTGGCCGCGCAATGTGGGTCGCGCGGTACGATCCGGACAACTGTATCGCGCTCTGCCATGGGTGTCACGCAAAATGGGAGGCGCGCAAGAAGACGCAGTACCGGGAGTATATGATCCGAAGGCTTGGTCAGAAGCGATTCGACCAGCTCGAGCGAAGGGTGTATTGGAGCATGGCAAACCCAAGGCCCCGGGCAGAGTACATCAGAGAGTGCCAATTATTATTAGAAGGAAACGTATGAAGCAAGAGAAAGTGATACTCCACCTTTGCGCCGATACTGGTTCTGACACGAAGCCCTATGTGGATGCGGGGTATAAGGTGGTTCGTATTGGCAAAGAGATTGGTGTAGAAAACTTTGATAGCGCCGCAATAAAGACATTGGGGGGGTACACGGCATTATCGCTAACCCCGTTTGTACCGAGTTTAGTACCGCCCGTTCAAATGGTAAGGCGCGAAACCCCGAAGAAGGAATGTTCCTTGTTCGTGAGTGCCAAAGAATTATTGCCGAAGCAAATTCTGTTTGGTGGGTTATAGAAAACCCTGCGCGTGGCGTGTTGAAAGAGTATCTTGGCAAGCCAACATACGAATACGAACCGTGGTGGTATGGTAGCCCCTGGACGAAACGAACGGCATTGTGGGGCAGGTTCACTATCCCACCGCGCGTGTACTCTAATTGGGACGAAGTGCCGAAGATACCAGAATTGTATCAACGACCAGGAAGGGGTAAGCCCTCGCTCGCCTTTATGCACAAGAGCGCGTATGACCTGATACCAGAGTTCCGTTGGATATTAAAACGACCAGAGACAGACGCGGAGTTTCGTTCCCTATGTTCGCAGAAGTTCGCCCAAGCATTTTTTGAAGCTAATCCTTAATCTATATGGCTGCAGTAAAAGAAAAAGCGAGCGCTCCTAAATTTAAAGTCATCATAGGACCGAGAGGGGGGATCGTATTCGATGACCCGGAAGGATGGCATCGCTATCGGATGGCGTTCTGTAGCCGGGAGATGCATCTCGTTCTCAAGAGAATAACGAAAGACCGATCTCGGCAGGAAGAAAAATACTTCCACGCAGTACCCCTTCGGATGATAGCTGAGGAGATGGGGATAGATCGTGACGAGGCTAAGCTATTCCTGCGCGAGATGTTTCTAAAGGTAGAGGTGCGCGCGAAAGGAGGCAAGCGGTATACGCGGATCATGTCGACTACTGAACTTGGCGATCAGGCGTACCGGGAATTTTGGGAAGCCTGTATCCGATGGGCTGCCCTGCCGACAAAAGAGGATGGCCTTGGACCTGACTCGGGCCTGGAGCTCTACATCCCCTACCCCAACGAGATCGACTGGGAGGACTCCTTCAAGGTGTGGAAAACTATTATTCCCGATGTGATATAATGACAACACGATGGAAAAACAACAAGTGGCAATAGAACTACTCAAACGACCGATCGCGTACCATCCTGCTATCGCAAAAGCATTTGGGTCCGTAAATCTCGCGCTCATGTGGTCACAACTCTACTACTGGAGTGAGAGGACCACCGATCCGGACGGATGGATCTATAAGTCGCACGATGAGATGTTCGAAGAAACAGGACTCAGTCGTCGAGAGCAAGACACCGCGCGGAAGCTTGGTGTGAGTTTGGGCGTGCTAGACGACAAGCTCGCAGGAAGTCCTCCCCGGATTCACTATAAAATAAATGTGGATGAGACGATGGACTTGCTGGACCGCTATATTAAGAAAACAAAAAAGGTAGCTTCTGTGGCCTTGGTTCCTCAAAACTCCCCAGGTAAAATTGCCCAAGCCTTCTTCTCGGGATTATCTGCGAAGACGGATCTAACCCAGGAAATACTACAGATGGTAGACGATAGGTATGGAGACGCCATTAGGGTGGAGATTGAAAAGTTTATTGAATACTGGACTGAACCAAACAAGACTGGCACGAAGCAACGATGGGAGATGCAGCCAACCTTTGAAGTCAAGCGCCGCCTCTTCAATTGGCTCCGAAGAAGCAGAGAATTCTCGCTCGCGGCGCAACGTAAAGGAATAACTATTACATAAAACCATGGCAAAGAAAGAAGTATCGCTAACCCTACCAGACGCGAGGATTCTAAAGGACGAAGAATTCCGAGTGATTCTTATGAAGAGCGGCATGCCCATCTGGATCCGCAAGAAGGAGTCGGACCAACTACAACCACACCTCGCCGGCCTCTCCGCTCACGGTTTCGTAAGACTCGAACGCCTTGACCAGACAGTCAATACCGCCAACGTAGATGGAGTGTACACGCCTCAGCAATACGTTGTCCTAACCAGGATTAAGAAAGGAGAGTGGATCTGTGAGTACAGAAGGTTCCATTCTAAGAATCAGGAGTGCGAGTGCGCCGCGCGCATTCGGGCCGAGCGCCAACAACAAGAGCGCCTAGATGAGGAGCGGCAGGAGCAGGAGGAGGAAAGGGCTCACTTCGAGAAGTACCCCAAAGGATGCAAGAAGAAGGGTACCGGCGAGGCTAAGCGAACGAACCGATGTTACATCTGCTATCCCTGGAGCTTCAAGGAGTCGATGGAGTACCAAAAATTAAAATCTAAAGGAACGAAGGTATGATGGATTTAAAATTAGGATGGGGTCTGGATGAGCTAGAAAAGATTCTTGTTCGCAACATTGCAAATGATTTATTGCAGCTTGAATTCCATCGGAAGTCTACGTCGAAAAGACTTCGAGAGTATTACGGAGAGGCTAACGTGAACCGGCAGGCGCTGGTAAGTGACACGCAGCGCAGGCTCCGCGACAGCCAAAGAATGTTACAATTTTACAGGAGGTACAAGCCTTCTCTTATAGAAAACTATGGCGATAAAGACCCAGCAGGAGATCTTGGAGAGTTTAGTGAATGACCACCGGGAGATTCAGCTAAGCAGGCAGGCATCGATTAGGGTGCTTGAAAAAATGGAAGCGGCCGGCAAGGGTCATGTTGTTCTCAACAAAAACTTTGACGCGCAGACAATGCAGATGAAAGAGATAACAGTCTCGTCTCGGCTCAAGGAGATGCGTGAGCTGGCAGATATGGACGAGCGTAAGCTCGAAGCACTCGAGGAGATTTATAAGGAGCACGGAGGAACTCTCTAATATGACCCAGGTAAAAACAACAAAGCCAAGCGAGTCAGTGACGACACTCTGCAAGGGAGGGTGCAAGCGTCTCATCCCAGGAATAAAGCGACAGCTCTGTGAGGAATGCAAGGAAGACTTTGTAATGTGCCAGGGAGGGTGTGGCCGGGCCATAAGTAAAATTACCGCCAACATGAACAGTGGGTACTGTCTCGATTGCGAGGAGGATTACTGTAGCAATGACGATCAGGACTTCTGCGATGGCTACGCCTAGGCTAGTATTTATAATTTCAATAAATAAAACGGATGGCTACTACGATTCAATGGCGCTCTGAAAAGCGGAAGGTAAAGGACTTACTTCCTGCAGACTACAATCCGCGTAAAATGACCGAGCAAGAGCGACGCGACCTAGAGCAATCGATCGCAAGCTTCGGTACGGTAGAGCCGGTAATCGTAAACACCGGCCGCCGCGCCAACGTGCTCATCGGGGGCCATCAACGTACTACTATCTACGCGGATATTGGTCTTAAGGAGATCGAGGTGCGCGTGCCGGATCGAGAGCTAACCGCAAAAGAGGAGCGCGAATTAAACCTTCGGCTAAACAAAAACACCGGGTCCTGGGATCCCGAGAAGCTAAAGGAGTTGGGCCTAGACCTTCTCCTGGATGTAGGTTTCGGAGACGAAGACATGCAGCTACTCTTTGATGATGTGGATATCATCGAGGATGAATTCAACGTGTCGCGCGCCATAAAGAGCGTACAGATGCCCAAGACTGTCCCAGGGGATATCTACCAGCTCGGCAATCATCGCCTCGTGTGTGGCAGTACAGAGGGCGAGGAGACACTCCAGAAGCTGATGCGAGGGGATATGGCCAGCCTCGTGTGGGTAGACCCTCCTACTAATACACGAAAAGAGAAAACCTATCTTGAAAAGCTGGGTGCTATTGTGTTTGCGGTCAAGGATGCGATGAGCCCAAACGCTCACATCTTCTTCTGGGTGGGAGAAAACTATATCGGATACGTCCAGGCTTTATATTCTTCGGCCGGCATAACATCGAACGCAGTGTGTATGTGGATTCGGAGCAGGCCAACCATGAGCCCGAAGATAGTATTCAATACAGCGTACGTTCCTTGTGTCTACGGATCCATGGGAAAGCCCTTTGTGAATAGGACAATCGGGAACGCAAACGGAGTTCTCAATAAGGAAATAGGTATTGGCAACCAGCTACAAGAGGAGGTCTTCGAGCGTATCAATGTGTGGATTGATCCGGAGGGTAGCGACAAAGACTACCTCCATGAGAAGCCGGTAACCCTCGCGGAGAAACCATTCAAACGGTGCAGCGCTCCCGGGCACATCATCCTAGATCCCTTCGCCGGAGCAGGTGCAAGCATAATTGCGGCAGAACAAATAGGTCGACACGTTCGAGCGATGCAAGAGGACCCGGTACTCTGTGACGTAATCGTGCAGCGCTGGGAAGAATTCACTAATAAGAAAGCCAAGAAGATATAGCAATGGAAACAATACGACAGGGTACAATCTATCGGCTTGGCAGGCATATACTTGCGTGTGGATCCGCGACTGACGCGGACTTCATTGCCAAGGTTCTAGGAAACCTCGAGGGGGGTGGCGTCCGAGCTATCATTACTGATCCTCCTTACGGAGTGGATTATGTGGGTGGCAAGAAGGACTTCGCGAAGCTTGGCGCAGAAGGAGGCGCGCGCGATATCATCAACGACCACATCCAAACAGAAGAATCGTACTTACTCTTCACGAAAGATTGGCTCGAGGCAGTAAAGCCTTACCTAGAGTCGTACAACGCCTGCTACATCTTCAACTCGGATATGATGTTCCGGGCGCTACGAAACGGCATGGAGGCGGCCGGGTTCTACTACAGTCAGATGCTCATCTGGATTAAAAACACTGTTGTGGTAGGCAGGAAGGACTATCTACCTCAGCATGAGATCATCGCATACGGATGGTTCGGTCGGCATAAGATGGAACGCAGCAAAGCAAAAAGCATTCAGTTCTACCCCAAGCCAGCGCGGTCAAAAATCCATCCGACCATGAAGCCGGTAGGACTTCTCCGGAACCTTCTGCCAAACAGTACCAAGACCGGCGAGTGGGTCTACGATCCCTTCGGAGGCTCGGGTAGTACCCTTATCGCGTGCGAACAGCTTCGTAGGCGCTGCGTGATGGTGGAGCTGGACCCGGAATACTGTCGACGTATCATTAAGAGGTGGGAAAAGCTCACTCAAAAGAAAGCAGAACTATATGATTAAAAAATTACTACAATTATTCAGGCCAAAGAGCACGCACTCTTCAGATGTCACGCGATACCCGGATGGACGGCAGGACGTAACAGTTCGGCTCTCCAAGATAAACGTGGATGAGAAAACAGAAGAAGGTAAACTCGCCAAGAAAAAGATTGAGGAGGAGATAATCCCGGCGATGGCAGGAAGGAAGGTTCTCGTGACGGTGGTGCACATCCCGACCGGGGAGTTCACCGCGCGCATCGTGAAGCTCGCTAACGTCCGCGCTTACGCTAATTCAGTCCTACACAGCTGGGCTAAGCGCAATGGCAAAAAGGAGTGGGAGGTAGACCCGGCTGAGTTCTATGTTATCGAGAATGATGGCTGGGCAGGTGACCAGGAAGCTCCTGATATTAGAGTGAGAGTAACAAAACTACTATGAAGAATAAATTGACTCACAAACAAAAAGTTCACATGGCTCGCAAGATGGTAACGCGAGGGGAACGCAAGGCGCCTGTAAATATCCTCTTTAATTCCACGGCCTATCTCGCGCGCCGACGCGCACGGAAGGCAAAAGAGTTGGCACGTATAGGTTGGTATCCTGCTCGACGTAAGACATTCTATGAGCGACTACTTGAGCGACTGCGTAGGATGTGGGGCTCGAGCCGAAGGGCGATGGCCACGATCCGGGGCATAGTGCCTGTGTATAAAGAGCAGGGTATTGCATAGATAAAATTGGTATAATAAGGGTATGGAAATTAAAGAGATGCTCACAACGAAAAAGTGGAATGGACGCTTCGGCAACAAGGCTGACGCGATCGTTCTGCATAAGACGTTGGGGCGCCGCGCCGGAGATCTCCCTACCCTTATCGATGCCAACACGCGTCAGGCCTCAGCTCATTACTGGGTGGGCCGTAGTGGGGAGGTAATTCGTATCGTGCGAGAGGAAGATACCTCCTGGCACGCCGGAAACATCTATCAGCCCAACGCGCGCGGTGCGTCCATTCTCCACACGTTACGCGGAGCATACGTAAATCCGAACGTGCACACCGTAGGCATTGAGATGGAAGGACTCCAAGATCAGACCTACACCGAGGCTCAGGTCTCGGCCGTCACGGAGTTGGTGCGTCAGATCCAGGCGCGCCATAACATCCCGAATGAACGCATCGTGACTCACCAGGATATCACCAGCTACAAACAGGAGAATGCCGAGGGCTACTATCAGGAGGTGGCGCGACGACTTAAAACAACAGACATGATTAAGAACACAACCAACAAAATCCCGGTGCTCTTCGAACGTAAGGAGCAAGCCAAAGATGCGGCCCAGGTAACCAAGGCCATTCAGCACGCGCGAGAGTATTTCCCAAACGATGTAGTATTCCTGGATAAGCCAGGACCGTACGCGATCTTCATCCGCGTAACCAGTGGACCAACGGCAAGTGGATTTATGCAGGTGCCCGGAGACGGTCCAACAATTCGACGTCACCACGGAGGGCTTGTAGCAGGAAGCTCTAAGATCTCGATCCCAGGTGGAGGGTATCTTAACGCAGGCAAGATCGATGACATTCTCATTCATGAGATAAACCACGCGCTGATGGATGAGCTGATAGGCTCAGCGATTCACGGAGACGTTCAGAATGGATTCGCTTACAAGCGAGAAGACGGAAGTGTGGCAGGACATCTTCCCAGAGAGGAAGAGAAGGTAGCGGAAAAAATATTCGACAATGCATTCAATCCAGCAAAACATTTTATAAATCTATACGTACCAGAGGGTACACAAAACAATATGCCAGACATCATCGCGCGATTCTTAGTAGTCCCGGGCACGTCAGACCAGTTCCTCGAGTTAGGGGGAAATGTCCGCAGGGTAACGGAGGGAGACAGCAAGGCCGAGATCCTCGATCTTCTCTCGGCGCTGATGATTGATCCTAATCCAAAGCCAACTACTCCCGAGTACCTGGCAACCCTGGCCAAGGGAGAGGAGATCAAAGACTATCCTTCCCGGGAGTTGCACGACATGGTTAAGGGCATGCTACCAAGGCTCGAAGATATCTACGGAAAGAATATAGGGTAAAGGTCTAAACTAAACGAACACAAAGCTATGGAAGCATTCGAAATGATATTGCCAGCCGGACTCATCGTTCTTATTGGTATCGTCTCGGGTCTCGTGCAGATCGTGAAGAACTCGGTAGGAGGGCTAGAGTTCCCAATCCCGGGAACCAGCAGGGTCTTCCACGCGGAGCCATACCTAGCCGGAGTGATCGGAATGGCTCTGGTGCGTCTCTGGTCTGAGATAGGCCTGGTAACGTACAACGGATGGGAAGTCCTCACCTACGGAATCGCGGTAGGTCTCATTGGTGTAGGAGCTCACAGCCTAAGCACAAGGAGCATCCAGTCCACGGAGCCAAAGCCACAAGACGCCATCGACTCTATGATCTGGCTCAAGTCGCACATGCAAGAGTACATCGACAGAAGTGAACGAGAGATTATTAGTGGCCAGCAAGGGCCGCGTCCGGAGTAGTAGTGCCTCCTCTCTTTCGCACGGTCTGCGGTATCTCGCAGGAGGTGCAACAACCGAGTTCCTTCAAAATGGACATAGAGTCCAATCAGTAATAAGCACGGTCACTTGACGCTGATGCCCTGAGGGCAAAGCAACATCTTCCCACGAACATTCTTTTCGTGGGCCGTGTGAAGGAGGGGAGAATATGTGTGGAGTGTGTGGAAGAAGTTCAGGTTGCCAGGGCGCCACCTTGTGTCTGTTCTGCTGGGAGGCGGTGCATCGTTCCTACAAGGAGGTGTCGAGCGCGCTTGGGCTTCCGATCGAAATAGACGAAGGGATTATGGGGGGTCGGCGCAAGTGAGGAATACGTTATTCGTTGGGCAGTGCTGGAACTGCAAGACCGGAACAATGGAGAGGGAGGAAAACATCGCCACCTGCCTCATGTGCGGAAGGGGTGCTATAATAGCAATAAGGGAGGAGGTGGTGCTTATCCCAATAATACCGTCCAAGATTGGGCGGTAGCCATGAGGGGCGTGCTGGTACTAGAGGCGAATGGTATCAGCACCCCCTCGCCAAAAACAATTAACTATTTAGGTATATGTCTAAAAAAACACTAGGAGAAATTAGAGTAAGGACAGAGTTCAATCCCTCTGCTGAAGACGCAGTCTCCCATATTAAGAACAAGACAGCAGAACTCATTGACCTGGTAGACCGCTGTCCTAGTACGGACCTTGAGGTGCGTCGACTCATTGCCCTAGCACTTACCAGCTATGAGGAGGCAGCAATGTGGGCAGTAAAAGCAGTGACAGCAAAAGAGCAGTAGAGCGAGTGTTCCTATCTCCTGCGTACCAGACGATGGTACCGCTTAGGCCAAGCGATTTATTACGGAGAGCCGGGTGAAGTGATACCTGGAGTGGTACCCAGGATCGCCTCTCGCCCGGTGCGTAGGAGATGGGAGCGCAGGGAAGTTAGTTTAATGTAGAACACTAGTCTGCAGACTCAGAGGCGCGGGATCGATCCTCGCACTTCCCACGAAGATAACAAGCACACACTATGAAAGGGAGAACCGCCAACAAAAAGACGGCCCCGGGAAAGATTGAAAAACTGAATTCCACGAAGAAATCAGTTTCGGACAAGAGGAAGAAGAATGGAGGCGCTCGACCCGGAGCAGGAAGGAAACCAAGCGAGGAGCGCCTCGCGCTTCTTGGTTATAAGCAAGTGATAGACAAGCACGGTCATGAGATGGTGCAGGTGACAGAGGTGTCCGGAGGCAAGACTAAGATAGTAGAGAAGTCGCGCCTACTCGCGATGCTCGACATCCTCTTCATTGAAGGACACCAGAAGCGAAACATCACTGCGGTAAAAGAATATCTAGACCGCGTCTTAGGTAAAGCACCTCAGGCCCTGGAACATTCCGGGGAGATTGACTCGCACATCATAGACCAGCACGTACCAACGAAAGCCGAACGCGCAGCCGTTGCCGCATACTACGCAGTAAAGGATGAGGAAGATGAGTAGTGAAGCGTTACAAGCCTTGGTAGCGGCCGATACCCTGGCATGGATAGAGGAGCGCGGTATCAAAAACGAAAAGGGAAAGCAGATTCGGGTAGACCGGGGCAGCGACTTCTTCTTCCTAGAGGGCATTTACCGGGATACGGCGCGCGAGATAGTAGTCCGTAAGTGCTCGCAGGTGGGCATCTCAACCTGGGCGGTGGTAACCTCACTCCACGATGGGAAGTTCTGGGGTATCAATCAGATCCATACGCTCCCAACGGTGGCTGACGTTGCCAAGTTCGTACCTTCCAAGACGAACGAGATAATCAAGAACAACCCAGACATCCGTTCGGACATGGGAACGAAGAAGAACGTGGATGCGGTAGGACAGAAGCAGCTCGGCAAGGCATTCCTCTATTACAAGGGAACCTTCTCTGAGCGTGAGTCCATCATGCTAACCTCGGACCGCAACTGGTACGATGAGGTAGACAAATCAAACCAGGCCGAGCTAGACAACTACGATTCGCGTATGGAGGGTGCCGACTCGCTTATGGAAAAGCGCTACATCTCAACTCCGACAGTTCCTAACTTTGGGATAGACGCGAAGTTCAGCGAAAGCGACCAACGCAACTGGCGCTTCATCTGTGGGAATGGACGATGTCAGAAAGAGCAGCACATGGAGTGGCCCCGAAACGTAGACCTTCGGTCGGGAGTCTACATCTGCATGACCTGTGGAAAAGAGATAACCCCGGATATGATCCGGGCCGGTGGATGGAAGCCTCGCTTCCCCTACCGGGAGATTCATGGTTACTGGATTAACCAGATGATCGTGCCCTGGCGCAGCGCGGCCGACCTGGTAAAGGAATACAAAAAGCGTGAAAAGGGAGAGGGTGTAGCCGATGAGGAAAAGGGGGGCCTGGAATACTTCTTCAATCACAAGCTAGGTCTGCCGTACGTTAACGCTGACAGCCAGATCCCGGCGAGCCTTATCTACCAGGGCCTCTCGAACAAGGAGCACCTGGAAGTAAACAGCGTGATCGGGGTGGACGTACAGCTCAACGAGCTCTATGCGGTCCTGGGCTCACAGGAGGGCGTCTACGGCATCCTAAGGCTACGAGACGACGAAGATTACATCCAGAGCAATGGGAAGGCAGGGAAGGGCAAATGGGACCGCCTTGCGGAGATCATGGAGGTATACGACGTACGCCTCGCGGTAATTGACGGAGGCTTCACGCCAAATGAGGTGCTCGAGTTCGCCGCACGTTTTCCCTATCGGGTAATGGTCAACTGGTACAAGGACGATCCAAAGAAGACCAAGATCATCCGATATGGAGACAGCGACTTCCAGAGCAAGCCCAAGGATTTCGAAGAGGAGGTAAAGATTCTAACTGACAGGACCAGGATGATAGACTTCGCGCTAACGAAGCTAAAGCAGGGAAGCGTCAGGTTCTTCTTTGACAAGAACAGCCCGGCCATCAAGATGCTCATCGAACACATGGGCACAACGTACGCCCGAACCGTAACCGACCGCCAAGGAATGGCAAGCAGGGAGTGGGTCTCCACAGGAAAGGACGACCTTCTCCATGGCTTCCTCTACTACCTCATAGCTCTTGACAGACGAGAGAAGGTATCAAAATAAAAATGTGTTATAATAAAAGCACATGGCAAAAGCTCCCTCTGCCAAAGAAAACAAAATAGTTCTCAACGACTCCGAGGAAATCCAAGGAGATGTTCTTGTGTCCGATACGGAAGAAAAAGACAAGACCTTGATAGAACTCTGGAAGAAACGATTCAATGCAGGCTGGGACTTTCGAAAGCCAATCCTAGATAGAAACCTTCGCATGTACAAGCTCTACCGCGCATACCGGGAGAGTCTTAACTATGCCTATCAAACCTCATTGATGCCGCCTACCGGATTTGAAATCATCGAGACGGTAAAGCCACGCATGGCGTCCGCGAGTACAACGGTAAATATTTACCCAACGAAAAAAGAAGACATAAACTCCCCATCAATATCTAAGTGGGATGACCTTATTGAGTATGACCTGGAGGTGATTCAGTTCGATGACAAGAAGATCGAATGGATCAACGCGCAGCTACTCTTCGGAAATGGAGTCGCTCAGATAATGTGGGATGGAGGGGAAGAAGGAGATCCGGATATCGAGATAATCGACCCGGCTCTTTTCGTTCCAGACCCTCACGCCGAGAAGCGTCTTAAGAATTCACGCTGGGAGATAAAGGCAACCTTCAAAGATATTCAGGTAGTAAAATCAGAGGAAGAGAAAAGAGGCGAGGATGCTCTCTACTTTCCGGACAAGCTGAAGCTGGTAGAAAATACTTCCAACACGTTCATTGACCCAAGGCTTGAGCGCTACGAAATCAACACGCTCAAGATGGGCCAGATAAATACTGGCAAGCAGAAGAAGGGAGATATCGAGCCAACCCAGGGAACCGCGACGCCCGACAAGTCATCCACGGAAAAGCAATCAGTTCTCTACGAATGCTTCGACCACATCGAGGGTACACTTGTGGTGATCGCAAACTGGGATACAGTAATCCGCAACGAAGAAAACCCCTACAAGAACATTCGCAAGGGGCGTGTCTTCATTGACCTCCCGGCAATCTCGCTGCCATGGGAGTACAACGCCATGGCATACCTGGAGCCGGTAGAGACAACCATTCACGAAATAGCAGACAGCAGGAACCAGGCAGCCGACGATATTATCTTCTCGCTGGACCCTATCCGGAAAGTAAAGAAGGGCAAGGACTACAAGCCCTCTGACCTGGTGCACGAACCGGGAGCCACCTGGTACCTAGATAACGTCAACGATGTAACCTTCGAACGACTCCCCGAGGTAAGTCGGTCATGGATTGAGCGAGACGAAATGCTTCGACGTGAGATTCAGACTGCACTCGCTCTCTCCGAATACTCCCAGGGTATTCCTAAGTCCAGCCAGGAACCGGCCAGCAAGGTAGAGATCTTGCTCATGCAGACCAACATCCGCTTCTCGCTTCTGGTGCGCCAGATGGAGATAGCATTCACTGACCTGGTTAACGCTCTCATCGAGATGAATCAGGAGTTCCTCGGAGAGGAGAAGTCCTTTCGGCTTGTAGGCAAGGAGTTCCGATGGAGTGAGTTCACAGCACAAGACAAGAAGATAACGGTAGACGCGCGCGTAGACGTAAAGCCAAGGAAGGAGAAGTCTCCGGAGCAGGAGTCGCGCGAGGTGTTCGAGATGTACCGACTCTTCGTGGTTGACGATCAACCGGACGCGAACGATCCTAAGTCGGTAGAATTCTACAGGCAGAAGAAGCGAGCAATGCAGAAGCTTATTCTTGAGAAGGCAGGCTATGAGGAGTATCAAGACGTGCTCGTAGCCGGAGATGAGAACGAAGAAGACCCACAGGATAAGGAAATGCAAACAGATACACCGCAGATAGGAGAGGGAGAGGCTGGTATCCCAACCGGACCAGGAAGTCCAGTGGGGGCCATCCCAATTCAACCCGGGCCGGCCGAGGGGTTAGCTGACAACCCGGTAGCACCACAGCTAGCAGAGCCGCAGGCGTTTATGCCTGCAGAGCTTCTGCCACCAGAACCGGAAGTCGACCCGGCTTCGTTCCTACCCCAGACATCCCCAGGAGCACCACGAGGTCTATCAAGGCTTCTCCAAATGTTCCGAGGGAGATAAATTATAAGTAAGCAACGATCATGACACAAAAAAATCACATAGAATACGCGCAAGCAAAGGGAGCATCGGGAGATTCGTTTCTTCCCTACCCGGTATTCCGTAACGCGCTCGCGCGGTGGTTCTTCGAGGACCTCGCCTCAGACGCTCCGCTAAACATTGCGGTAAACGCGGCAGCCGGTCTAATTCGAGTACACGCAAAAGGAGGCGCTATCTTCATGGCAGCCCATGAGGACGTAACAAAAGACGCATCCACGCGTGCAGAGGTAGACCTTGACCTTGCCACCAATCCAACCCACGGAGATTGGATTGAGGTAGGAGACACGGAAGACGGAGGACAGCGATATAACTTCAAGACGAGCCTGCTAGGGGCCTCAGAGGCAATCCTGACGCTCACAGGGGCCATCGTGCCCGGAGTCCACGCGGTAAACGTCCTAACAGTCTCGGGCGGTAACATCGTAGATGGTGACACGGTAACAATCGGAGCAAGAGTCTACACTTGGGTAGCCGCGCTAACAGGTGGAACCGGAGATCCCGACGAGGTCCTTATTGGGGTGAGTGACGCAACAGCTCTGGACAATCTAAAGAGTGCAATCAACGCAACCGCCGGCGCCGGGACCGAGTACGGAACTGGAACGGTAGCTCATGCTGATGTGGTCGCAATCACGAACGACGACACGACCCAGGCTATTCAGGCGCGCGTACCGGGTGTTGCGGCAAACAGTATCGCAACAACCGAAACCGGAGACAACATCGCATGGGCCGATACAACCCTAGGAGGTGGAACCGGAGCGAGTGTCGCGGGTGTGGATCCAGAGACGGTAACAGTAAACGATAAGACATATTCTTTCGTGGACGAGTTAACCGAAGACTCTGGAGCGACCGCTATCATTAACCAGATTCTCTTTGGGGCCGATAGCGCGGCAGCCTTAGATAATCTAAAGCTCGCGGTAGAGGCAGGAGCAACTGAGGGTACGAACTACTCTACTGGAACCGAACAACCCACAGACGTAAGCGCGACGACAAACGACAACACGACCCAGCTCTTCGTAGCGGATACCGCAGGAGCTGCCGGAAACGTATATCCTGTAAGCACTACGATCGCAAACGGAAGCTTCGGGGAGGGGGTAACGACGTTCGAGGGAGGGTACAATGACGATGGCATGACGATCGTGATCGGAAACGATGCGGCCGCAACACAGCTAGTCACTCGGGCGGCTATCAACGGAACCGGAACGGCTGGAACTGACTACTCTACTGCGCTCGTCGCAAATGATTTAGCAACGATGGATGAGTTTGCCGCAAACACCGCGCAGCTAAACGCGCAAGCAGCCGGAACTCAGGGCAATGGTATCCCGGTAGACTCAGACCTAACCGCAGGAGGGGATGGATTCAGCGCCGCGACATTCACCGGGGGGAGCTCCTCTGGGAACTTCGACGCTTACATTGCCTCGGGGGAGACTCTAGACTTCGCACTCGATGAGGACGTGACTCAGATCTCATTCATCGCGGAGGGGGCATCAACAGACATTATCGTGTTAGAATATTAGAAATTAAAAAGAACAAAAAGTATGGAGCAACTTCGAAATAACATCCGAGTAGCAACTCTTCTTCCGCTCGCTGCGGTAGACGGAGACAACACTCCGGTAGCCGGAGACGCGGTAGACATGCGTGAGATCGATGACGCCGGGTCCGGCTTCTTCGACACTGCGCTGGTAACAGCAGTAGTAGGTGCGATTGGAGCAGACGTAAGCGCGGCAACACTCACCATCCAAGAAGATGATGATTCAGAGTTTGGCGACCCAAGTACGGCCGCCGGAGGCGCAGCCGTGAATATCTTCGCAGGAGATCTAACGACTACCTTTCAGATTCAAAGGACGAAGCGTTACATCCGCGCGCTGGTAACCATCACCGAAGATGGAGCCGGAGATACCGTGGAGATTGCGGCAACTGCAATTCTGTGCAATTGGGCCAAGCCGTTTCCGATTGTGTAAAAGGTCACATTATAAGCTATCTCATTAAACGGATATGATGGACGAAACAAAAAAGACGGAGCTTCTCGCGAAGATCGACGAAACGGTAGAGGCATGTAAAGCCGATATCGAGTCGGGTGCGTATGAAGGAGCAAGTGAGAACGAGGTGATCGACAGCGTGATTGAGAAGTTGTCCGCCTTGAAGGGAAAGGACAAGCCGGAAATGGGAGGATTGGGTAAGGATGAGACAATGGATCTTCCTGTCCCGGAGGGTAGCCCCTTCGAAGACGAAGACTAGTCTATGGACCAAGCGGCAGAAGCAATGGAGCAAGGCCTAGCCATTCAAGAGCTTCAGCGCTCCGAGGGGTGGGTCTTGCTCGAGGGGAAGATACGTTCTGAGATAGAAAGCGCGATGCAAGAGCAGCGTCAGATCGAACTCTCAGGACGTAACCTCCAAGAGATAGCCACTGACTACATCTCTATTACCCAAAAAATAAACGGTCTCTCTCGCGTTCTGGAAATGGTAAACGAATACCTGGAACGCATGAGCAGGTACCAATAACCCATATGTTTGAAGGACTAAAAGATTTCGCAAGCAAGCTCATGGACATTCGATTGCCCGGAGGCAACACCATCGATGTGGGTCGCGGTCTCAAGAAGGCCCCACCGGCAGCCCCGATGATCAGAGCCTTTAGTAATCCTGTGCCCCGAACAAGTGTGCCTGCGGCATTCCCGGAGGCCCCGGCACAAAGCGGACAGCCGATCATGAGCTTCATAGAACAGCGATATCCGGGAGGTGTGGAAGGCTGGAGGCAGTTCATGCGCGAGAATGGTATCGAGCAAGAACCACAGCCATTCTTCCCTAATGTCTTCCCGGGGCAAGCGTTCGATGGAGGCATTGAGTTGATAGGTGATGGGCTCGAAGATTTTGCCAGTAGGCTAGGGGGAATCCGAGAGCGCATAGGGCGATAAGCATATAAAGATAATCACGACGTATGACAGATATCGACAACCGCGAACCGATCGAGGAGACTCCCCTAGAGGAGGCTCCAATCGATGAAAGCGCGGCCGATGAGGGTGCAGAAGCGCTCCCGGCCGCAGAAGAAGGAGATGATGAGGGAGGCGAGCCAGAAGGAGGTGCTGCATTCGTAATGCCCGATAAGTTCAAAGGGAAAAGCGCGGAAGAAATAGCCAGATCCTATACCGAACTAGAGGGCAGTCTTGAACAGCGTGTGATTCGTACGGCGCACGATACGCTCAGGCAGATGGGCATTGACCCAACAAACCCTGGAGCGGCCGCCGCAATCAAGAAAGACATCGGTCAAGCTTCAGAGGATGATCAGAAAGACCTCGAGGAGTACCTTGAGAAGACAGACTTCACTAAGGTAAGCCCTAAGGAATTTGCCAAAGGGCTCTATAGTCTCATCCAGAAGAATAGCTTGCAAAACGTACAGCGTTACATTCAAAAAACTCAGGAGGTGCAAGCCAACATCACCGCTGAGATCCGTGCGGTCTCCAAGGAGTATCCACAGATAAAAGAGAACGCGGATTTCCGGGAGCTAGTAATCGGATACATCGACGCGGCCGCCGGACAGGGCAAACAGATGTCTCTAAAGGACGCCTGCGCGAAAGCCGCCAAGTACATCCCGGCAACCCCGGCCACGCCAGCAAAACCCCAAGAGAAAAAGCCTTCGCGTACTGGTGTTGAGCGAAGCGAACCAAGCGCCGGAGGGGAAAAGAGTAGTGAAGAAGATGAGATTAACGCGAGCATTCTAAACGCAGGAACGAAGCCATCAGCCCTAGGAGGTCTAGGAGGGTAATAATTGAAAGGGTGATGCCAACCCACCCGTGACCCGAAGGGCCCGAAAGGATAACCCAAAGGATAATCCGAAGCGGTGGTAGAGATGGGTAGAGTCGACCCCTCTCTATTACAAAGCCAACGCAATCAAACCTATGCCTAACGCAGGAACACGCGACACCTCCAATGTAGCCGGACGAATGTACGATGTGAAGGACACCGTCTCTCTCTTGGATGTTGATCGCTACCCTATGTTGGCCATCTTGACCAACGCTGGTAAAGATCCGGTAACGAAGAAAGGGGAGGCCTTCAAGAAGAAGGAAACAACCGACCCTGAATTCAAGTGGTACGAGGATGAGTTCGGCTCTCGTGTAGCGACCTCTGCTACAGGACAGACCGGAAAGAACATCGCATCCACGCCTACCGTAAGCGTTGCCGCCGGACAGGGAGTTCGCTTCTCTATCGGAGACGTCATTCTATTCGTAGCTGACGGATTCCGATTTGAGGTAACGGACATCTCTACTGACGCCCTAACGCTCTCCAATGAGCTTGGTGGTCAGACCGGATCCGAAGACCTCTCCTCCTTGGAGATCTGGATCATCGGAAACGCGAACGCAGAAGGCGCTGGGCTTCGCACCATCAAGGGTACAACCTCGGTGGAGAAGACCGGCTACTGCCAGATCTTCCGAACTCCATTCGGAGTAACGGAAACCTCCGCGAACACGAAGACCTTTATTCGTGAGAACGATCTGGGATATCAGCGACGCAAGAAGGCAATTGAGCACATGATTGACATCGAGCGAGCTTTCCTCTTTGGTGTAAAAGCCAAGGTGACAGCCTCGAGCGGTAAGCCCAAGCGCTACACCGGCGGTGTCATTCCTCAGATCACTACTTACGCGACCGCTAACGTGGACACGGAAGCAGAGTTCGAGGCATTCCTAGAGGATGCATTCGCTCACGGCAATACAGAAAAGTACGCGTTCGCTTCGGCGGCTTTCGTCTCGCAGATCAACTTGTGGGCTAAGAACAAGTTGGAAATCGTGCAGGGCGAAACGACCTACGGGCTAACCATCGTAAAGTATGTATCGCCTCACGGCACCCTAAACATCATCAAGCACGAATTGTTGACCGGAACGAAGTACGGCAACTACTGCGTGGTGGTGGACATGGAGGCTGCGACCTACCGCTACCTCAGCACTCGTGACACCAAGCTTCTGACGAACCGTCAGACCCCTGGCGATGACGAGATCATTGAGGAGTACCTCTCTGAGGTCGGACTTATGTTCGAGCAGGAGTCGCGCCACGCCATCGCTTCCAAGGGCTCTCTGTAGTCCTCGGTTGTACCTGGGGCCGTTGTCCTGATTGGCAGGCCCCAGGACAATCAGGATGCAACCGAGGGCATCCCGAATTATAAGTAATCACACATCTATGAGTGAAGAAAAAAAGCAGAAGAAGGTGCAGTACATCTCGAAGTACCTTCGCCTTCGCATCGTATTACAGCCGGCTTATAACACCGAGGTAGGAGGTCGAGTTACCACCGCTCCGGGCAAGTCGGTACGCTTCGAAGATGGGTTCTATGAAACCGATGACAAGGGGATTATCGAATCCCTAGAGAGTCGAAGTGACTTCGGGAAAGTGTTCATCCGCGTGCCTGAGGCATCCAACGCCAAGGCAGAGCTAGAGGATTGGCAGAAAGACCTCGAGCAACGCGAAGCCGAGATCAAAGCGCGCGAAGACGCTATCGCCAAGGGTGAGGTGCAGGTACAACCTGACGAGCAGGGCGCCGCAGAAGGAGACGCTACAGGCCCAGAGACAGACGATCTGGACGAGCTAGACCGAACTGCTCTTATCAAGCTGGCAAAAAAGGAGAAGGTAGCAATTGCCCAGCGTGACAACAAGGACGTGTTAAAGGGCAAGATTCGCGCAGCGCGAGAAGGTAGTGACGAACCAGCATACGAGTAGCCGGCAACGGCCGGGCCCCGGGAGGGAGAACCCGAAACATATAAGCTAACTCTATACGAGTATGGATCAAGAAAATATCCAAAAGAAAGCCGAGGAGTTCGCGGCTCTCCCTCGCGAGAAGCGACGTACCGAATGGCTAAAGCTTCCTACGGAAGTTCGCCGCGTGGCCCGTCGTCTCGTGGAGGCACGACGTGGCATCCGTCACGTAGATGGAGAGCTGCAGTTCACATCGCTCGAAGGGTACGATCGTGAGATCGAACGCCTAGAGAAAAAGGAAGCGGACTGGAAGGCAGGCCTTCCTAAGCTTCGAGATAGGATCGTGTATTTGAAAAAGCGCCGAGCAAAGCGTGAGGAAGAACTAAACGTCGAGTTAGGAGAGTCTAACGCCGAAGGGCACGAATAGCTATGGCTGATTTAATCTACAACGCGTTCAAGAAAAACATCATGAACGGTGGTATCGACCTTGATACTGACACCATTAAGCTCGCCCTGGTTACCGCGACGTACACTCCCAACGCCGACACCCACGAGGACTTCGCCGACGTGACCAACGAGATAACCGGTACCGGCTATACGGCCGGCGGAGAGGCCCTCGCCAACAAGGCGGTAACCCAGGACAACACCGACAACGAAGGAGTCTTCGATGCCGATGACGTAACCTGGGCAGCCTCAACGATCACGGCGCGCGCAGGAGTCCTCTATAAGGACACCGGCACACCGGGAACCTCGGCGCTGATCTGCTACTTCGACTTCGGGAGCGACCAGAGCTCGAGCTCCGGAAACTTCGTAGTGCAGTGGGGAAGCGAGGGTATACTCAATCTCACCTAGGGTTAGTGTCTGACTCCGGTCTTCTCCCGAATTCTCACGAATTCTTACCAGGAGGCCGGGGATGAGAAAACCAATCTATGGCATTTCCTACTGTAGCAGCGACGAATACGTCTACGGGCGGGCCGGGGACGACGCATACTATAAGCCTACCGGCCGGAATAGTGTCCGGTGATTTGCTTATTATCTTCTTCACGACAGCTCAGTACTGGGGTAAATTAGGGACGCTGACGGATCCGTCCGGATGGACGAGATTGGGGACTGCCGGGGATGGTGGTGGATTTGACGATGCTGGGTTGACGGTATTTTATAAGGTAGCTACAGGTTCTGAAGGTTCTACTGTTGACGTTGGAACTACAAGTTCGGTACGATCCGCACATATATCGCTTAGGATTACGGGACCATGCGGAACGCCACAGATATCTACGTTTGACACCGGTTCCGGAGATCCCAACCCTCCAAGCCTTACGCCTTCTGGGGGCGCCAGGGACTACTTGTGGATAGCAGCCGGATCCGTAAAAGGCACGAGTCAGTCGGTTTCGGCATACCCGACAAACTATACGGGAAACAATTTGTTTAAAGACAATCCTGGAGGCGAAGGAACGAATGCGATGGTAGCGACAAGACAGCTAAATGCCACGTCGGAGGATCCGGGTACGTTTGATGTTACCAATGATAGGAAGGTTGCGTGTACTGTAGCAGTGTATCTGAATATCATAAATGTGACGGTGACGCCTTCCACAAAGTCGATAGCATTCTCGCTGCCGACGATCGCTGTTCTTATTGTGGCGCCCGTAGTCGCGCAGGTGCTAACGTTCGCTCAAAACGCGATCGCGGTAACTGGCACGGCGTTGGTTTCAGCTTCAACGCAGGTGGCGCAGTTTGTACAGAACGCGGCAACGCCGGCCATAGGAGTAGAGGTTGCAACTAAGGTCCTGCAATTTATACAGAACACGATCCTGGTAACCGGAACCGCCAATGCGGATGCGGCTACGCAGACAGCCGAGCTTGTAGCAATAGAGGCTTCCGCTCAGGTCTGGGAGATAATTCAAGCGGCCGTACAGGTAGCGGCGTTCTCGGCCCCGGCGATAAGTATAAGCACCGGGTCGCTGGTACCGGCCGGCCCAACTATTATGGAGATCGAACAGGTAGCCCTGCGCGCCGTCCTTGGTACGGAATACGAACGAAAATATAGTGTGCAGGAAGATGATTACAATATAAAATATACGTAAACATGACAACAAAACTGGAACTAGCCGCAGACCTTGACGACCGTATCTCAGCAGCTTCGGTGTCGGGGTTCTGGAAGGCAACAACAAAAGACCGATGGTTAAACCAAGCCGGCCAACGCGTCTGTGACTGGTACGCTTGGACGTTCCTCCAGCTCGCCCTAACGATTGAATCCGCAAGCTCTCGGGAATACTACGACTACCCGAGCGGAGAGCTTGGCTTCAAAGAGAACTCTATCTACAACATCATTGTGGAGGATGAGGACTACCCTGCCCAACAGAACGGCCGGGAGCGAGTCACCTGGGATGAGTTCCAGCAAGACAAACAGCAAGACGCGAGCCGGCTCATTTTCACGAATCACAATGGATTCTACTTTCTCCATCCCATTCCTGAAAACGGTAAGCAGATATCCCTATGGGGTATTAAGAAATGGCAAACCCTCGTAGGGGATGATGACGAAGCGATAACGCCTTCGGGTCTTGATGAGTCGATCGTCCGCATAGCCCTAGCATCCTGTCTTCGTAAGGCGAAGAAGTACAGCGAGGCGAAGGCTGAGCTGGTAGAGGTGCTTGATCCGCAAGTAGGAACCCTGGCCCTCTATAGGGATCAGATGGAATCCCACGGTCCAAGTGGGTATGGCGGCCGCGCGCATAGCTCTCGATTTAACTAGCCTATGATAGGAGATCAAGTATTCGAAATCACAAGCTTCAGAGGTGGCATCTCTGAACACGGAAACAAAGGACCCAAGGGATCCTTTAAATTCGGTTACGGACTGAACATCCGAGACGGAGAGGACACGCTAAAAGCAAACCAGGCGTTAAAGAAAGACTCCTCCACCACGGTAACCGATCTACCACTGGCTTTTGTTATCGGATCAGACGGAAACAAATATGCGTTCGGTGACACCGGGAAGATTTATCGCAAGGTCTCCGGAACCTGGTCGCTCGTCTATACCGAGTCAGGGGGAAGAATAACCGGAGCCGTGGAGTTCGTGAGCACCGGGGGAACATTCATTCTCTACGCGACTCAAACAAAGCTACGAAAGATAAGCCTAACCAACGCCGGTGGAACCTGGTCGGGCAATGTATCTGACGCGGGAACCTTCAGCGACGGCCGCGCCGGAACGTGGCACACGATGATCGTGGCCCTGGGTGTAGTCCTCATCAACGACGGACCCTACCAGGCAATCTATGACTACGAGGATGCATTCAACGCAACCGCACTAACACTCTCCCCCGGGAAGCTCGCCAAGGTTCTGGCCGCTATCGACAATAAAGAGTGGATCGGAACCGAGAAAGACCGCACTGGGAAGGGATGGCTCGTTGATTGGGATCGTCAACAGGACTCCTGGTTAAAAGAAAAGCCAGCGCAAGGTGGAACGGTAAACGCGATAGGATACCTAGAGCTCGGACTGATTCTACAGGTAGGAGACGAGGGGAAACTTAAGTATTTCAATCGCTCTGACTCCTCGCCCCTAAAGGTAATACCTGGAACCGCGAACCTCTACCCAAACGCCATAACCGAACACAACACCATCCCTCACTTTGGGATGAACGGAGGCACGAAGAACGGAGTCTACTCTTATGGACGCTTCGACAAAAACGATCCGCTCGCGTTAAACCTTGAGTACGTTCCGAGTCACGGAAAGCTGACCGGAACTGAGATCGGAGCGTTAGCCTCGGACGGAGATGACATCTACGTATCCTGGAAGGATGGCTCCACCTACGGAATCGATGTAACCGACCAGTCAAACAAAGCAGACGCGGTCTATGAGTCGCTCGAGTTTAACGCCGGTCATCCAGAATCGGAAAAGTTCTGGACCATGGTCAAGGTAGTAACCCGGAAGCTTCCAGCCAGCACGGAGGTAAAAGTATTCTATCGAACCACGCGCGCGCCGGACGATGATGAATACGATGACCCTGATGAGTGGATCCCGACCACGATGAGCGACGAACGTGACGCCATCGATGGAACCGGGGAAACGAAAGGCATCTTTAACGTAGAGGGTCTTGGGGAAAATTACGAAGTGCGTATAGAAATCTATCCCAACGGAAATAACACCCCGGAGGTAGTGTCGGCAAACACGTACTTTGCCTACGACAATAACGTATAGCCAATGAAAGACTCGGGCAAATTAAAAATCCATCAGGCAGAGACGATGGAAGATCGCGATCTTCCGGAGCTTCCTGTGTGGGATGAGATAATCGACCGGCCCGAGACGCTGGCTGACTTAGACCCGACCGCCGGCGCTGCGGTAGAAGCGGCCACAACAGACATCGCTGCGATCGAGGACATCGTCGATGACCTTGGAGACCTTGCCTTTGAAAACCTGGTAACCGAGTTGCTCCTTGCAGAGGAGGCAGTAACAAATGCCAAGATAGCCATAGATGCCGTTCAGGGCGACGTAATCGCCGCAGGAGCCATAACCACCACCAAGATAGGTTCAAGTGCCGTAGAGGCGGCAAATATCGCCGCAGGAGCGATTGTGGCAGGGAAGCTGGCAACCGACTCGGTGGTAGCGGCGAACATCCAGGCCGGAGCGGTAGCGGCGTCAAAGATTAGCGTTACTGATTTGGCTGCGATAAACGCGAACCTAGGAACGGTAACAGCCGGGAATATCAATGGTCTTACGATAACAGGTGGAACTATACGGAGCGCCTCGTCCGGAAAACGCGTGCAGATTGACAGTGACAATGCGGTAAAGTTCTACGACTCGGGAGGTACGCTCCGGGCCACGCTTGAAGCCGGAGCAAGCTCGGCAAGTCGCCTGCAGATAACCGCAACATCGATCGAGGTATCCGGAGACATCTATCCGGATGGAGCGAGTAATGAGCTAGGCATTGGACCAACACCATGGAACCGTATCCATGTAAATTCTATCTCGGCTCTCGATGAGGCAAACATTATAGACCTAGACTTTGCCGGAAGCATCCGAACAAATCAAAGCTATCAGCCTTCGTCCGATAACTCTATCGCCCTAGGGAACGCGTCGCGTCGCTGGAGTGACCTTCGAAGTGTCCTGATCAACGGAGCAGATATTGGCCTTGAGCATGACTGGTGGATTACCGAAGGCTACAAGCTAGGGATAGCCGAGCCAGGCGTAGCGTTCGTGGACAGCACGGAGCGCCTCAGGTTCTTTATCGGGCAGTATGGAATCTATGTTCCCGGGGGAAAGATAGAAAACCTGGACACTCTTCCATGGGTCAAGACAACTATTCATCAGCGCAAAAAAATGGACATCCACGCCGAAGAAAGGGATGTAGACAAGCGCTCCGAGGCGAGCCTAAAGATACCCGATACCGGAGACGCCAGGCCTGGGGGAGCTGTGTATAAACCAGTCTACCTGAGGAAAAAGGGAGTATTGCCAAAGCATTAAAAATGTTATGCTATAGGTATGGAATTATCTGAAATTCGAAAACGAAAGAAGGCTCTTCGAAAACAATTTACAGAGACTCAAAAAAGGGCCCGCGATTATGAAAGGGCGGCCGCCGCGCAACGCGACGAGCTCATTCGCCTTCAAGGATCGTGGAGAACCCTCGAGGAACTCGAGAAAGAATTACAAAATAAAAAGTAGCGATGGCAACTCAAACCTACAAAGTCTCCTCGGGGGATACCCTCGGCAAAATAGCAAAGCAGTTCGGAGTGCGTACAAATGATATCACCGGATATCGATCAAACAATCCCAACCTCATCTACCCCGGTGAGGAGCTTACGATTGGGTCGTCCGCAACTCCTGCGGCCACGCCGGCGGCAACAACACCACCTCCGGGTGCGACCGCAAGAGAAGGCTCTATACGGACGAACGATCAAACAGGCGTTCGGGAGATGTATGACCCCGGTGGTGAATGGGTACCTGTTTCAGAACGAGGTGGAGAGCAGTTTCAACTCTCATCCGGAGCAGAGGACCTAGACTACACGAAAGCAATCAAGGACGGCCTCAAGGAGGATGGCGATCCTTTCAGTGTGGATTCCTACAAGAGTAAGGCAACGACCGCAGCAACGAATCGAGAGAATTCCTTCAACCAGCTAAAGGATCTCCAGACCAGGACGTATGATGAGCAGTACAAGGAGTACGACATGCCTGGCAAGAAAGAAAATATCACGAAGCTTGACAATGAGATCGCTGACCTCCGGGAAAAGCGAGATACGGATATTCTCCAGGTACGTTCCAACTCCGGGCTCTCCGCGTCTCAGATGGTGGGAGACATTAAAAAGCAAGCGGATTACTACAACGATCTGATCAACACGAAGATCAATCAGCGCAATGGTATCGCCAGCGAATATAACTCCGCGCTCGGGGAGATAAATAATTACGTAGGACGCGTGGCGGCCGACAAGAAAGCCGAGTACGACTACTATACAAATCTTGAAAAGCAGGCCTACGATTACATCGACAGATATAACAAGGCGCTTCGAGATCAGCTCGAGGCCCAGGATGAACAGGAGCGCTGGGAGGAAGAACTCGCCCAGGATCTCTACATCGCGCAGATGAACGCGGCCAATCGCAGTAGCGGATCGGGTCAGCGTCTCCAGGCTATCTCGAATGACTTCGGGGAAATCCAGAGTATCTTCAACCCATACACCGGACAGGTAATTCCGGTAGCGTCTGACCTGGCGCCGGCAGATGAGGTGCGCTCAGAGGGGAAAGCACCTGGAGAGCCGGCCCGAGAAGGATTAATTCAGCGAGCATTTAGAGGGCTCTTCGGATAATCTATGAACGAGTTCTTCAAAGGACTACAAAACGCCGCCGGCAAAGTCGGCTCGACGGTAAAAGATTGGTTTACGGTCTCGCCCGATGAGACTTCTCCTTCGATTACCGAACGAGCCGGCCAGAGCGTAGCCAACTACTTCGCCCCGGCGCCCTACAAGGGGCTACAGGCTCCGATGGAGTACCGAACTCGAGACGTGGTAAAGGAGGTGCCCGGGGCGGTCAAAGACGTTGCGATCGATATCGCGCGTGCATTCCCTCGTGCGATAACCTCGACCGCGTTAACCCTTGAGCAACCGATCTATAAAATGTTGACCGGGAAAGAGCCTCAGCTGAAGGAGGTAGGCCCCGAACAGTTCGGAAGCGTGGCTCAGTTCTTCCTTGGGGATGATCCGGTAAAAACAATCCCGGAAGAAGGCGCCGAGACGCTCCGGGGATTTGGCGTAGAAGAAGAAAACGCAAACAACCTAGGCTGGTTGGTCGGTGTGCCGCTGACCGCCTTGGATGCATACCCGGGCCTGCCAGGCAAGAAAAAGGCCCTAGAGCTTCTAGGAAAGGAGGGGCTAGAGCAGATAGCCCGAACAGCTGACGAAAGCATTATCGGGCAAACCCTCCGGGGGGTAGGTGTCATTGAAAAAGATATCGAAAAACTGTTGCCCAGGCTTCGCGAGACGAATGTAATTGAGGAGGTGGCAAAAATAATCGGGAAAACTCCCGGAAAGAAATTGTCGCAAGCACAGGATGCCGCGCCGGTCTTTGAGGGTCTCGATGGTCTGACCCTACGGTCCGTAGAAAAACTAAAAGGCCGCTCGACTGTGTCCAGGCAGTTCATTGAGGACCTAGCCAATCAACCCGATCTAAAACAGCCGGAGCGCGATCTTATCAGGAGCGTCCTGGCAACGATGGAAGGCGACACGATTCCGGTCGCTGAGTTTGCGAACAAGGTGCAGACAGAGCTGTTGCCGCTGAGCCAGACGAATGCTGGGAACGCATGGGAGGGAATTAATCTTTCAGATGACCTTCGGGGGCCAGTGGATAAATATGAAACTATAATATACGAAAGCCCTGTTCCAGTGGGGGCCGGAAGGTTTCATTTTGAGTCCAATGAAGCTCCGAACTACTTTGCCCATGTTCGGGTAGAGGATATGCAAAATCCCAATGAGGCACAAATTGTCGCAGACTATATTAATAGCGGCGAACCTACTACAAATATACGAGAGATTCTATCTCGGGGTGGAACGCGTCGTGTCATTGAGGTGCAGTCCGACCTCTTTCAGAAGGGGAGGTTGGAGGGTGAGTATACTAGAAATGTAATGCCTAGAAATTATCCAAGTTCTCCTATAACTCCCAAGCCTGTAAGTAAAGTAAGAAAGACTGAGCTTGCTAAGCTTGAACCCTACCGCAACACCTGGCACGAACGCGTGATTCGTGAGGAGGTAGAGCGCGCGGCCCAGGATGGAAAGAGTAAGCTTCAATTTCCCACCGGGGAAACGGCAATGAAGATTGAGGGGTTAGGAGGTAACAATATGGATCCGAATGGAGGTCGAGGATGGCGTATTGATACCAATCCGAATGAGGCAGATATTATGAATTTGCCAGAGCTTAATCCTGGGAATATGAAGGTAGGACAAGAAATCGTGGATATTACGGAAGCCCCTTGGATTATCACTGAAGTATTGGGGGAGGGAAGATTTAAGGCAGTACCGGTGGATATCTGGAATATTGCAAAAAATGACAAAAACCCCATGCAAAATCCTGATGTCATTGGTCGCTCAGAATCCTTCGATATCTCTGGGAAAATAGACACTGACAATCCTATCTTCCGATTCTACGAAAAGGAGATTGGTCGCTACCTAAAAAATAAATTTGGCGCGAAATTAGTAACAGACAACAATGGCGTAACGTGGTGGGAGATCGATATCCCTGTCGCGCTTGGCAAGACTCCAGTAGAAGCGTTCGGTGTCGGTGGAGGGTTTAGTTTAGACGAAGAAGGAAATGTACAGTTTGACCCTAAGATGGCCGCCGCCGGTATCGTAGGACTAGGGGTAATGAGGCGCGCCAAGAACGTCCCTGCGTTCGATGAGGCGGCCGTACAGGGCCGAAAAGCTATCGAGAAGGCAATTACCCCGAAACGATACGAACGCCTCACAGAGGGCATGATAGGGCCCGATGAGGTACGCGTGGCCCTAGAGGCACAGCGCCGAGGAACCATCCCTCACGCGGAGCTTGCAGAACGCGCGGCAAAAATCCCTGTGTCCATAACAAAGCTTGCCCAGATTCGCCCCGGAACGGTAACGAGTCCGGAGCAGGCAGAGGCCTATAGCCAGGTGCTTACCGGATTCAGAACTAACACGCTGAAGAAGTTGCGCCAAAACTATGAGGCGAAGCCGGATGACGTAACGATCCGTAAGCAATACGAAAGCGCCCAGGAGGTATACAAGAGGGCAATGGTCAATCTCATGGCGATACGATCTGAATTCGGTCGTGGTCTTGAGGCGACAAAGATTGAAGGGCAATACGCGCGGACTCCCCTTATCAATCAAAACATCCAGAAGGTACGATCCATGCTTGAGCCAGAACAGCAGGTGCGCTTTGATATGGCGCTAGATGGTCTAGAGAATATAGAAAATCCAACGGAGATAATGGACTTCCTGACCAAGTGGAACGAGCCAGGATTTATGGCCAAGGTAGTAGAATTCTATCGAGCATCCCTTCTTTCTGGTGTAACGACCCAGGTGGTAAACGCAACCGGTAACGGTATCAACGTGCCCTGGGAGATTGCGGTACGTGCAAACGCCGGAGGTATGGACTGGGCTAGGGCGGCCATAACCGGAAGCGACCGACAGGTATACGCAAGCGAAGCGCTCTACATGCTACGACAAGGATTCAATTCTTTGCCGAGCGCGGCCGTCCATGCTTTCCGCGCAATGGCAGACGAGCACTATGCACTGCAATTTAACCGAGCGCTTGTAGAGTCGGGGAGTAGAATTCCTGCAATTAGAGGAACGAAAGGAAAGGTAATTCGATACCCATACCGATTCCTCCAAGCGATGGATATCTTCTTTCGCGTAGCCCACACGAACATGCAAGCAGAGTCCTTGGCGTATCGACGCGCGATGCAGGAAGGACTTCAAGGAGAGGCACTTTGGGCCCGGGTAGCAAATATACTCGATAAGCCTCCGGTTGATTTCATCGAGGAGGTAGGCGCCCGGACCGATCGTCTCCTATTCCTAGAGGACTTCGATGGAATCATGAAGACAATCGAGGATGCAAAAAACCGACACCCATCGGTACAATTTATCATTCCATTCTACCGAACGCTGGGGAACCTTATGCGTGAAGCGTACCGAATGAGTCCGGCGCGCATCCCGGCAATGGTCCTAGGAAAAGACGCCCTGACTAACAACCCGAGCACACGCATGGAAGAAATATCGCGTGTAACCCTTGGAACGCTCTTCGGGATGTATCTAGTAAACGCCATCGTGGATGGACGCCTCGAGGTAACAGGTGCCGCGCCGTCTGACGTGGGAGACAGAGATGTCTTCTACGGCGTAGGAAAGCAACCGTACTCTATCCGAGTCGGTGACTCCTGGGTTCCCTATGGGCGCTTGCAACCCTTCTCTACAATCCTATTCAGTGCGTCTAAAATTGCAGAGGCTTACGAACTATTCGTAAAGAGGGGGGAGATGGACCCTGATCAGGTAGAAAAGCTAGCGAATAGCCTCACAAGTGATGTGGCGCAATTCTTACTATCGCAAACGGCATTCCAAGGAGTGACCGGATTTATAGATTTCCTAGAGGGTGGGAAATATGGCCAGGGAATTATAAGTGCCGCGCCAAACTATCTTCAGAATGTTCTCTCGGGGTTTGTTCCCAATATCCTATTCTCGTTGACCCGGGCCATTGACCCAACGATCTATCAGATCGACAGCGTAGCCGACGCTTTCAAACGCAGGATCCCGGGGATGCAGGACTCGCTCGTACCGAGCAGAGACGCGACCGGAGAGGTAGCCGAGCGCGCCGGAAGTGGGATAGAGCGTTTCGTTAATCCCTTCGTAGCTTCGAAGGATACGAACGACCCAGTCTACGAGGAACTCGAGCGTATCGGGGCAAGCATAGGATTTCCTCAGCGCAAGGCGTATGGCATAGACCTCTCCCAAGCGGAATACGATATTCTTCTTCAGGATATTGGTCCGCGAATCCGGTCGCGTATTGAGGAGGCAATGCAGAACCCTAGCTATCAAAGAGCAACTGACGCAGAAAAGGCCGACTATATTAGTACAATCAGTACGCGTGTTCGGAGCGAATCACTCTCGAAATTATTCCGCTATCACTACGAGCGCAACAAGGAGCAGCAAAAGCTTATAAATGCAGGGTGGAATCCTGGTATGGCCGCTCGAGCGGCAGAGGAAAAATGGGGTCTAAGCGAAGAAGATTCTGTACGTTACGCACAGGATCAGCTTCGCGCGCGCCAGGAGGCCGGCACGACACCCTACACCATGGATGAATTCTTAAAACAATAATGGATCAAAAAATGCAAGCGGAACAAGAAGCACGAACTGAAAAATATCAGTATAATCTTCAACAAACAATCGCACTCCTTGCACAAGATGTGGGATATATTAAAAATTCCGTAGAGGGGATGAAGACTCATATTGAACGAATCGACGATAACTACGTTGGCAAATTGGAGTGGAAGCAATTCTTGGTCGCGCAAGAGATGTGGCAAAAAGATTTTGAAAAGACCAATAAAAGCATGACGGATGATATGCATAAACAAAATATATCGTTCGCTGTTTTCCAGGCCCAGGTAAAAACGTGGGGAACTGTCGCGATACTATTCATGGGCCTGCTGCAGTTTGTGATCGGGAAATTTTACAACTAGGTGGTATAATATATAGACGCGAAGTTTTGTTGTTCTTCGCGCTCTCTCGTTAAGAGAAGCGAAGCCATCCTGTTGCCACGGGGTGGCTTTTGCTTTCAAAGAGAGCGCAACTCTGTAGTGGTCTCTGGAGTGTATTCTCTTGTATATAGAAGAAGTTGGCGGAAAGCGCCAAATCAATTTGGCACAATACGCCAATTCAATTTGGCGGAAAGCGCCAAATTGAATGCTGTGGAAAACTATCAGCGTTGTCATAAAGTGATAACGGTGGTAGTATACAGGTAGGTCGAAAAACAACACTACAAAGAAAGATAAAAACAACAGGTATGGCAAAGCAACGAGAGTATCCCAAAGATTATCCCATCACTGCTCTCATTGAAGGAGTGGTGATGGCGAATGGTGAGTTTATTCACTACGGTGTATCACTAGGCTTCCTCAACCAAGAGCAGATCGATCAGCTGGAGAAGGGAGCGAACAGGATTGCAAGGGGGGAGGAACCCATCGTAGCCTTGGGTGATCACATAGCATAACCATATGAATCAGATCGAAAAAGACTTCATCAAGTACAAAGTTACCCTAGAGCGCCGGGCAAAGGTGGGAATCATTGTAGGACTGTATATGGCAGGGCTAATGATTATACCGATGTGGGTAACGACGTCCGATTACCTAGATCCTCTAGCTGAGGCTGTGCAATCCTCGCATGAGGTAATAAGCATACAGATGCAGGAGCCAGGACCTTACCGGGAAGGAGATATACAAAAGAACCCCGACACCGGGGTCGTGGAAATGTATGACCCGACCGGGGTTTGGGTGCCGGTGGATGAGAGAGGAGGTCTCCGCTATCAGCTCGAGAATGGAGCAAGACTAATCTATCCGGAAGCCTCGCTTGAAATCATTCACGCCAGGGTAACAGCCTATACGTCCAGCCCGGACGAAACGTGGGGAGATCCTACGATAACAGCATCAGGGGCGAAGACTGGACCGGGTGTTGCCGCGTGCCCGGCGAGCATACCTTTCGGAACAACGGTCATCATCGAAGAAAAAGAGTATCAGTGTGAGGACCGTACGGCCGAGAGGTTCCGCGAGGATACTTTCGACATCTGGATGGAGACAAAAGACGAGGCATTTCAGTGGGGGGTGAAAAAATTATTCGTGGTAGTAAAAACAACAGTATGAATATAAACAAAGTACAGATAGTCGGGCGCGTGACTCAACAGCCAGAAGCGCGGAAACTTCCATCGGACGCAACGGTAGTGAACTTCTCGGTAGCAACTAACCGAACGTGGAAGACGGATGGAGTCGAGCAGAGCGAAACTGAGTTCCATAACATCACCGCCTTCGGGAAGGTGGCAGACGTAATCGCCCAGTACGTGGTCAAGGGCCAGGAGATCTACGTAGAGGGGCGTCTCAAGACGCGATCCTGGGAGGACAAGGATACCGGTCAGAAGCGCTACAAGACTGATATCATCCTGGAGCAATTCCAATTCGGGGCAAAGCCTAAGGGCGCTGAGCAGGCCGCGCAGGAGCAGGCTGACCCAGAACCGGCCCCGGAGCCCGAGCAGGCGCAGATGGAGTACGGAGACGGAAATCCGGAGGATGACATAGTGGATCTAAAAGATATCCCATTCTAATGAAAGGGCTAAAGGAAATCTTCCGGCCACGTCAAAGCTTCTTCGACAGGCAGTTTCGTCGAGGGACACTGCCACCAACGCCAATGGGAAGGCGTAGGAAGATATTCCTACAGTACAGGTGCAAGGAATGCCAGGTATCCAGGACCGGCCGCTCGTCCCACGCGTACGCCGCGATGAGGAGGGCAAAGGATCCTGGATACCCGAGATGTAAAAACGAGTAGCCAGTAGAGGTTGGTTGATGGGGGAAGGTTCCGAAAGGGTGCCCTTGGTCGTGCACATCCTTCGGAGGAAAGGAAGATAAGCGCCTCTCCCCACCAGCCAATCTGCTGGGAGCTTGAGAGAAGGAGTGGGCAAATAAGTTGCAATTAAGTTGAAGTAGTGAAGTTGAACAAGTCCGTGCGAGATTATTTGAGCTTCAATCTTTGCTACGCGAGTCAACCCTCGCCTCCTTCTCCCAGTCTCCTCCTATTAGAAACTAAAGAAACAGTGTGGCAATATATTATTCTTCCACCAGTCAGAGTGTGTGGACTGTGAGAGGGCTAACCAAATGTAGCCAGTAATTACGAAAAGTATGAGTGAATTATTTGAGCATCAAAAACAAGGAGTATCTTTTCTAAAGGAGAGGAAGCGCGCGATCCTGGCAGATGACATGGGCCTTGGGAAAACACGCCAGGCCATCGTGGCCGCCTATGAGGACGGAGCAAAGAACGTGATCGTGATCTGCCCGGCGTCGCTTAAAATAAATTGGCAGAGAGAGATTCTTATGGTGTTGCCACAGGCAAATATCTTCGTGGTAGAATCCGGGCCCGAGAAGTTGATACCCCAGGCAGAATGGAGTCGACAATGGATAGTGGTCAACTACGACATGCTGCCAAAGTACCTCTCTCAGATAAAAGGTTTCATTGCCGAAGGGAAGATTGACACGGCGATCGTAGACGAGAGTCACTACATCAAGGGTAAGGCAACAATCCGTACAAAGAATACCCTCGCAATTCTCGATAGCCTTCCTAGGGTTTACTGTCTCACCGGAACGCCAATACTGAATCGACCGGCCGAACTCTTCAACCAGCTCGCGGCGATAAAGCATCCGCTTGGCCGAGCGCGCGGAGCCTACATGATCCGTTACTGTGGAGCGAAGACGAAGACGATGGTCCACGACCTAAAGACAAACAACAGGTTCTTCGTAATGCCCAACAAAGCGTTCCCTTTCCGGATGAACAAGGACCGATACCGAGTCTACACATGGACTGACGAAACCGGGGCCACGAACCTAGATGAGCTGCGCGAGTCGGTAAAGGGTTTCGTCCTACGTCGCACCAAGGATGAGGTGCTGAATCTTCCCGGCAAGATCATATCCATACAGGTCTGTGAATTCACAAAGGAATGGCGCCGCGCCTACGATACTGCCTGGGATGATTACATCGCGCAGATAACAAGCAACCCGGAGCCCGGCAAGGACATCGATAACATCCTGGGGGCCCAACAGCTCGTGGAGCTGGTCAAGCTAAAACAGGTATGCTCCCAGGCAAAGATCGAGCAGATCGTCGAGGACACCAAGAACGCGGTAGCCCAGGGGCAGAAGGTTATTATCTTCTCGCAGTTCACGCGCACTATCCATAGTATTGCCGATGGCCTCCAGGCCGCTAAAAAGGGGTCAAGGTACAACGATGCAACCGAAAAGGTGCAATGCGTCACCCTAACCGGCGCCGACAGCCAGGAGGCACGACAGAAGGCCGTGGACGCTTTCCAGGAAAAGGAAGACGTGAAGGTAATGGTAGCCAACATTAAAGCAGGGGGCGTGGGGCTAAACCTAACCGCAGCATCTATTGTGATATTCGCGGACATGGAATGGAGCCCGGAGATTCACGCCCAGGCAGAGGACCGCGCGCATCGCATCGGACAGACTGGAACCGTGAACGTCTACTATTACGTCATGGCCGAATCGATCGAGGAGGACATCGTCGAGATCCTCCAGGAAAAGAAAGAAATCATCCAGCAAATAACTCAAGGGGGCGCGCGGAAAAAACAGACCAGCATGGTCCAGGAATTCCAAAAGCGTCTTGCTGAGAGGCTGGGGAAAACTCGCGTTAGCATAGAATGATAACGTGTGATATTGTTGAAACATGATAAAGCAAACGATTAAAAAGATAGATCCGAACGCCGACTACGGACTGCAGGATATTCAGGTCAAGGGCCTTCTACCCTGGGCTCGGGATATTCGCACGATCCGAAAGTACATTACGGCAGACATCGCCAAAGAAAATATCTTGAAGGCAAAAACGGAAGGATCAGGTCGACTCCTCCGGTACCACATTAAAGGACGAAATCTTATAACATTCATCGAGGTATACGGCCCGGGCGCAATGGCCGCCTCACAACACAATGGCAAAAACAACAAAGCAGGATTCAGTGGTGGTGTTCGAAAAGAAGACAGAGACGTTCGAGTCTAGCGTAGAGAAGCTTGTCCTAAAGGATGAGAAGGATGTAATCAAGGCCACCGACCTTGCCAAGAGTATTAAGGAGATGACCAAGGAGATCGAGGGCGAGCGTGACGCGTATGTCGCTCCAGCCAAGGAGATCATCAGGATCGCCAAGGATAACTACGATCCGGTCATCAAGCGCGCGAAGGGCATTACCGATGTCCTCAAGCAAAAGGTAGGAGCATACATCCAGGAGCAGAATGAGAAGAAGCGAGTCGCAGCCGCCAAGATCGTCGGCCAGGCAACCTCCGGGTACATTAAGGAGGAGACAGCCGTGCAGAAGCTCGAAGCATTACCCGAGGAGCAATCGCGAGCGGTGGGAAATGCAGGCGGTCAGATCAGAGTATCCGAATATCGAGACTGGGAGATAGAGGACGAGACTCTCATCCCCCGAGAATACCTGGTCATAGACAGGGCGAAGATTCGCAAGGCCGTGATTACCGATGGCCAAGAGGTTCCCGGTATCAAGGTCATTACAAAAACAAGACCATCACTATACTAATATGGCAAAAACAGCAACAAAGGTACCGCGTGCGAAGAAGTCAGAGGCAGCAGTAGCCATAGTCGAGAGGGAAGACGAGGGTAAGATGATCGAGGTAGGCGAGAATGTGTCAGTCCAGTCGATTATCCTCCGGGCCATAGAATTGGGAACGCCGGTGGAGACGATGGAAAAGCTCCTCGACCTCCAAGAGCGCATTGAAGGCAGGCGCGCCAAGCGTCTCTTCGATGACGCCATGGCAAATTTCCAGGGAGAGTGTCCTATCATTAAAAAGAGTACAAGGGTAGCCAAGGAAAATGGTACTAAGCTCTACGATTACGCGAAGCTAGAGGTTATCGTTAGCCAAGTCCGAGGTCCTCTGCGAGATAATGGCTTCTCCTACTCCATTCAGAGTGAAACGTTGGCGAATAATGTAAAGGTAACGTGTATAGCAAAGCACAAGAGTGGACACTCTGAGCCAACGACAGTAGAGGTTCCTCTGGGAACGAAGACTCCGGTAATGAGCGCCACGCAACAGGTCGCGGCCGCGCTGACCTTCGCCAAGCGCTATGCATTCTGTAACGCCTTCGGCATCTTAACCGGAGATGAGGACACGGACGCGTCAAAGGAGACGGTGGAAACTCCGGGCGCAGCGACTTCGGATGCACCGAGCCGCGAAGCTAACTTCGACAAGGTAAAGGGTATACTCGAGAAGACCAAGGATGTGGCCGGCCTAAAGGAGATGGGAGACAAAATCAGCAAGAGCTCAAAGTACACGGCCAAAGAGAAGAAGGATCTGCAGAAGGTCATCGACGCGCGCATAAAAGAGCTAGGAGAAAAGTAACATGCGCCCTCGACCCTACCTGTCATATAGTCAGATGATCCTCGCTGAGAAAAGTCCGGCATGGTACGTCAAGATTTATCTGGAGGGTCGCAATATCCGCAACGCCGGTATGGATCTCGGAAAGGAAATAGCCGAGGCCATAGAGCTGGACCAGGAAACCGGCGATCCGATGAAGGACTTCGTAATCGCGCAGCTGCCCAAGTTCGAGCTGCGCGATCCGATAATCGACATAGAGTTACCCATCACAGGCAAGGAGGTAATTCCAATACGATTCCGACCAGACTCGATCAGGAATAACCACACCGCATTCAAGGAGTACAAGACCGGATCGGGGAAGTGGACGCAGAAAAAGGTCAACGAGAGCGTACAGCTTCCCTTCTATGCGACGTGTATCTACATCGAGGATCGTCTCATACCCGAGGCAGAACTGATCTGGGCTCCCACCGAAAAGGTGGTGGACCCAACAGGGGCCGCGCGCTTCGAGCTAACCGGAGACATCCATCGATTCGGCAGGACGTTCTCCTACGCGGAAGTGCTGGCGATGATGGTCCGGATGCGCCGGGCCTGGAAGAAGATAGAAGAAATTACGAATGGAGAAATACCGTTATGATATTTGTACCAGAGCCAGGCAGGGGCCCTTATCGCAGGAAGAATAAAATAGTTCCATGTGAGTGCGGTAATATCCTTGCCAGCTTCACAGAGTCATTCTCTCGAGATGGAGAGGCGTGGAATCTTCGAACATGTGCCGGATGCGGAAAGAAGAATGAAGTACCAGTAAAAACCACCTTCGATTCAATTGCACTCTTATGCATGAGGAAAGGTGA
>Ga0172380_10001738_pt1 | contig 36903 bp, 40 predicted proteins | sample Leawe162metaG_FD_119747 | JGI IMG/M metagenome (GOLD analysis project Ga0172380, IMG submission 119747) | Leachate microbial communities from a municipal landfill in Southern Ontario, Canada - Leachate well 162 metaG | ecosystem: Engineered > Solid waste > Landfill > Unclassified | place...
ACTCTGTCTATAAATATGAGAAGGTACCTCAAGCTGCCTATGATGCTTTGTTTGAAGCATCAAGCGTTGGTTGCTATCTCAATAAACAAATCAAAGGGGTATATGCATTTAGTCGTGTATCCTAAAAGGTGAGTAATGACAAATACATCCCCAAAAGTTGAGATCAAAACTACAACTGTACTCGTTCAAAAACGTAGGGAAGCATCTATGTATTGGAAGCTTGCGGCGGGAATTAGAAATAAGACTATGCCGATTGAAGAAGTAGAGCAGAAGATTGCTTTGTACTTCAATAATCTGTCTATGTCTGACTGGTTCTTTGATCGTTTGAAAGAGTTGTTGATTCTAAACCGCGAAAGAAATGTAAGCTAATGCAACGCACATCGTGTTTCGGACTACATAAAGACCCAGAGAATGATGTCTGGTGGCTTTTCCAGACAGGTAAGCCAGTCAATGCGATTGGTTTACCTGAAGGGATGCTTAGTCTGAGAGACGGTGGGCGTGGCTTCTGTCCACATCGGATTAATCTTTCTGGTCCTGATACGGGTTGGGACTACTCCGAGATTATAAAGTCAGAAGTATTCAAGTACCTTTCTCCTGTTCCCTACGATGTAGCTACGAAAGTAGTCTACATCGTAGCGGACAGCATGAGAGATAATCTAGCTCTCAACAATCTACAGAAAACATTATCACTTACTCATCTGTGTCATAATCCTGTTAAACTAATTCGCAAGGATGTTTCTTTAGTTCGTTCCATGTTGATGAAGTCTAATCTAATGAGATACATTGTGAGTGGGGTTGACGCTACTTCCCTCAATGTTTTAAATGCTTTGATTGATGTTGCCATGTACTCACATGGTCGATTGATTATTGTTGGTGATAAGATCCCCACCTACAACTACCAAGGTATCGTGAAGTTCCTAACAATGGAACCGGGAATGACAGACAAGATTCTCAACGTCGGCAAAGAAGGTAGCTTCGAGTCGCTGGGATCAACCCTGTTGAAAAAATTTATGAGAGGTGAATATAATGCCTGAAGTATTGAGAGACTACCAGATCTCCGATCTTGCGTTCTATTTGCAAAATCCTCGTTGTGCTAACCTCAGCGATCCGGGAACTGGTAAGACTCCGAGTGTTTGTGTTTACATGGAATACCTATGGACCAAGCAGGGTTGCCGTTCTTTCTGGGTTATGCCAAAGTCTTTGCTTCGCAAGAACAGAAAAGAACTTCTTCGCTTTACTAACTTTACTCCAGCCGATGTAATGATCATTGATGGTACCCCCAAGGAACGTATTATCCAAATGGATAGTAACGCAAAAGTATTCTTGATGGGCTTCAAACGATTTGCTGATGATTGGGAGAGGTTGAAGAAGCTTCATCCTGATATGAACGCCGTGATTGTTGATGAGATCCACATGGGTTTCAAGAGCCACAAGAGTGATCGTACAAAAGCATTGATGAAAGCGATGCGAGTGATTGAATATTTCCTCGCCATGTCTGGTACGCTGATCGATGGAAGACTTGACAGTTGCTTCCCAACTGTACAGATCATCGAGCCTCGTTACTATGGTAATCATTCAACCTTTATGGCTCAACATGCTCTGACCGATGAATACGGAAACGTTATCTTGTGGACCAACCATGAGAAGATCGGACGTATCTTCAAGCGTCACTGTATCCGTAGACCATTTAACTCTGTGTATAAAAACTCTGATCCAATTATTCAGACTGAAGTTTGTGAGATGCATCATAAGCAACGTGTTGCCTATGATGAGTTCGAAGCGTCAGCCATTCTGGAACTTGAAGATAAATTCCTTGAAGGATTTAATCCGGCTGTTGCAGTTATGCGATGCCGACAGATTATGGCCCATCCAGAAACCTTCGGGTTGCTGAAGGATGGTGAACTAACTGGTAAAGATGAAAGCCTTCTGGTTCATATTGAGGACCATAAGAATAGAGGCAATGAGCCTATGCTCATCTACTCTGCTCTTGTACCAGAACAGAACAGGATCTATCAGCTCCTTAAGAAAGAGGGATTACGAGTTGGTTTGATTAATGGGTCTGTTTCAGCAGAAAGACGCGCTGAGATCGATGAAGAGTTTAGGGCGGGTACACTTGACGCTATCGTAGCAAGCCCCGCCACGGCTGCTGTGGGCTTTAACTGGGGCCATATTAATCATATTATCTTTGCAAGTTTGGATTATCAGGACGTTAATTTCGTTCAAGCGTACCGTCGCGCCATTCGTGGTACTCGTGAGATACCTCTCCGGGTCACCGTTCTTGAATACGAAGACTCTATCGATCAGAGAATCTTCGCTATTGTCAACAAGAAAAGTTCAGATTTAGCTAAGGTTGATGACAGTTATGGTGTGTTAACGATTGGTGCAAAAACGCACACTTGACAGCGGTCTAAAAATATGAAATACTCACCGTACCTTTATCTATCTTAGCTAAAGGATACAATGAAACCGAAACTTATTAAGGAAAATACACATGACTACTCCAAATCCAGTTGACGCTGCTATCCAAGCTGCTGAACAACAAGCTAAACAAGCCCCTGCACAAACTGCTTCTGTTCCTGCCGTGTCACAAGCACCTCAGCAAACAGCCGTTGCTGCGTATACGCCTGTTAAACCACCATCCCTTGCTGATCTATCAAGCGGTTCTATGAACGTTGATGACTTCCTGAAAGTCAACGAGAACGGTCTGAAGATTGGTGCCAAAGTAAACCTCATCGAAAAGATCAAAGTTAAAATTGATCTGACCGAAGTCGTACCATTCAACGGTATTCGCTACGGCAACCCACCAACATATGCTAAGAGCTATGATGGTGTAACTTGCGCGTCTGGCGGTACTTGGAACGAAGCTGTCGCCAAGGCAAACCTTGTCGATCCTAAAGCTCGTCCATACAACGGTGCTGACATCTCTATGGCTCTTCTTGAAGATGCTAAAGATATCAAAGGTGTTGTTGTGGCCGAAGCTGGTCTTCGTCTGGGCCACTCGACTTCAATTACCAACCGTGCAGAGATTGCCAGCTTCCTGAAAGAAGTTGATAAAGCAGGTCTGACAGGTGGGGTTGTTGAAGCTGAAGTCAGCTACAAACCTATGACTAATAAGAACTCACAAACGTGGGGCATCATCACGATTGCTCTACTTGGTGCGAGTCAGGGCGAGTAATTCGGGAGATTATTCGTCAGATGTGGACCCCAGCTTCGGCTGGGGTTCATTTTCTTCAAGGGAGCGAACATGCTAAACATGACATTAGTGGACGGAAACAACTGGTTTCGTCGTAGAATTGAAACCGTGCTCGTTGGTAACTCAGTTAAGAATTGTTTTTACGAGCTTCATAATAAGCAAGGTGTTGTTATCTGTGTATGGGATGGATTTAATGCCCTCGAAAAACGCAGAGTCTTGTATCCAGAATATAAATTGGGAAGAAAGAAAGCCGGGGATAACATCTACGAAAGCCAGAACCTTCTCAAGAAACTTCTGAAACTTTCTAAAGTAATTTCACTTCAAGTCGATGGCTTTGAGGGTGATGATGTTATTGCGGCTCTTGCTTTTAAATACAAAGGCAAAGCCAAGATGTATATAGAATCAAACGATTTGGATTTGTACCAATTAAACCTACCTATGGCTAGGGATAAATTTCCAGAGCAAGCCAAGTGGATTAAACTTATGAAGACAATGGTTGGAGATTCTTCGGATAACATTCCGGGAGCTACTGGCTTTGGTAAAACTTCATGGGAAAAATTCGACGATCATCAGAAGCAGATCCTAGAACACATTATTGTTTCAGGCTACGCTCTGACTGAGGATCAAGTTCGCAATATGATTTCATCTTTCTTCCCTGTTCGCGCTTTAGAATGGTTCGTGAAAAAAGATAATAGAAATACTTTACTTACCTTTTATAAGGTTGTAGGATTTGAAAACGTTCCTTGGCCTTTGATTGAAAGTAGTATGTATCAGGGTTTAAATCGTCCTGACTTAGCTGAACCAGTATTCAACCAATATATGATGTGATCCATGAAACCATTACTCGCTGCCACGTTAGAGAATAAAGATATCTCTGCTCTTAAGTTCCCATGCCTTGCTAGCCCTAAGCTGGACGGTATACGTTGCCTCATCATTGATGGTGTAGCTGTGAGCCGTAACCTGAAGCCGATCCGTAACAAATTTGTTCAGGACAAGATCGGAAAGTCTTACCTGAATGGACTTGACGGTGAGCTTATCGTTGGGGATCCTTGCGATCCAATGTGCTACCGGAATACCAGCTCAGGTGTAATGTCCGAAGATGGTGAACCTGATTTTAAATTCTATGTGTTTGATAACTTCCATCTTGGTCACGAGAGAGACTTCCAGACTAGATCATTGGTCGTCGATAATATTTTGCAGAAAGCAACACTCACAAATAACGATCATCTTGTGATGCTTGAGCATGAAGAAATTCTGAACCCAGAAGAACTAACTGAGTACGAAGAGACTTGTCTTCAACTGGGTTATGAGGGCATTATGGTTCGTAAGCCTGATGGCTTCTATAAGGAAGGGCGTTCTACTTTGAAGGAAGGCATCCTACTAAAACTCAAACGCTTTCTTGAAGATGAAGCAGTGGTTACTGGCTTCAAAGAGCGTATGCATAATGCTAATGAGGCAACCATTAATGCCTTAGGTCACACGGAACGATCAACTCACCAAGAGAATATGGTTGGGCGTGGGGATCTAGGAGCTTTAGAAGTTACATACAAAGATAAAACATTTACAATTGGCTCTGGCTTTAATGACGCTGATCGTAAAAAGATCTGGGATAACCAGCAAGATTATTTAGGTAAAACTGTCACGTTTAAGTTTATGCAATACGGCGAGTATGATCTACCTCGCTTCCCTGTATACAAAGGCTTTCGTGACCCAATTGATTTAGGAACAGTAGAATGAGACGACTAACTTGGCTACAATTTCAGCTGGCGAAACTAAAACAACTGTTAGGATTGAAACTTTCTGAGAAAGAAAGATTTTTCTTGATGTTAAAAAGACAAGGTTATCACCCAAGAGTTTCTTTGTTTTTAAATGATAACTTCAGAGGCACTGAAGAAGAGTTGTACGCTGAATAAAATCGTGTCTTTATAGAACCCTTTGAAGAGGCCAATGATTATGATTAATTGTAAAACGATCCTGATCGACAAACGTAACTACGACGAGATTCTTCCCGGTCTTCTGATCGACATGGGTACGGCTGTCGTTGTCGGTCTCGACACTGAGACTGAGAACACCAATGCTCATGACGGGATCAAGGAGTTTCGTAAAGCTAAAGAGGGTAAAGCATTTGACTATCGTCGTATGGTTATTACTGGCTTCTCTGTTTATCCTGATCTAAACGCTGACGAGCCTGTCGCTTACTATGTGAACCTGAACCATAGCGACGTTGAGAATCGTCTCACATGGGAGCAAGCCAAGGTTATTCTTGACGCCAAGAAACCAGACGCTTCATGGATTGCACACAACGCTGTGTATGAGATCACCGTTTTCAAACGTGTCTATAACTGGGATGTTGGAAATGTAATTGACACATTGCAAATGGCTGTCTCGGCTTACGGTCCTGACGAGTATGACCATATGAAATATGTCGAAGCAAACTTGGGAGCCATGCAGGAATTGTTTCTCGATGCTGAGAAACTCTTCAAGGATTTCAACCCATCTGAGAGCAGAGACAAGATGTCTCCTGCTCAGACAGAACTTCTGTCTAAGGTGTTGGGTAAAACTTCTGCTGCCAAGTATTCTTATAACGGCGTGATCGCTGATCTGGCATACGGATACGGATTGAAGAAAGCTGTCTGGAGTTTCTTCGAATACAAGATGACGACTTATGAAGAATCCTTGAACGGTAAGGATCATATGGGTCAGTTGTCTGGCGAGGAAGTTAAAGATTACGGTGCGGAAGATGCGTACTGGGCAGTCAAACTTTTCTATCGTCTGTATCAATTCATGAAGGACAACTGTCCTGATACGATACCTACCTTCTTCTCTCAAGAGAACCCGATGGCTCAGGTGTTTGCTGAGATCCGTCAGGATGGGTTGCGCGTAAACTCAGATGCTATTGAGAAACGCAAGCGTGTCGAACGAGCAAACTTCGCCAAGATCCTGCGTGAGATTAAAGCAGTAGCTGCTACTCTACTTCCGTTCCCAGTTGAACTTAATGAGAAACTTGCTAAGTTCGACAAGTGGTACAATGATAAAGGACAAAACTATCGTGATAAAGCAATTGACTGGATCACTTCACCTGACTCTGAAGATGATTTCGAACAGTGCTGTCAAATATCGTCTGCTGTATCAAATGCATGGGCCGGAGGTAAGTGTGACGGTATTAGCTTGGGACATTATTATCAGGCTCGTATCTTTATGTACGATCTCTGCCGATTCCCTCCCATCATCTACAAAGGAAAAGTTCAATCCGATGCAGAAACGCGAGGTGAACTGAGAGATAAGTTCAAGAAAGAAATTCAGAAAGATCCTACGACTAAGGATCATTATGAGAAGTGTGACAAACTTCTCAAGCTCATGGGTGAGATGGCTTCAATCGAACAACGTATGAAGTTGTATCTGACACCGTATCAGTTGCTGACTGACCCAGAGACCAGCCGTATGTACCCTGAGGTCAGCTCAATGCTGGCTACTCGCCGTATGGCTTGCAGTAATCCAAATGGGATGCAGCTCAGTAAGCGAGGCGAGTCCACCTATGTTCGTGGGTTCTATCTCGCTGATGAAGAAGATCATGTTCTAGTGTCCCTAGATTGGTCGCAGATCGAACTTGTTCTGATTGGGGAACTGTCTGGGGATCCAGAGTTCTTCAAAGCCTACGGTCAGTTACCTTATCAAGACTTGCACTTAGGTGCAGCCGCAGACGTTCTCGGCGTTGTCATCGAAGGTGTAACACCAGAGTTGCTGAAAAATATGCACAAGATGGAAGCTGATACAATTCCGTCTGCGCTTCTGATTAAACCAAATGGTGAGGCTCTCACGCCGGGAGCTGCCAAGAAATTCTGGAGGACTGAGGTTGGTAAAGGATCAAACTTCAACTACTGGTATTCAGGAGCCCTGTCCACAGTCGGGGATAAACTCGGATGGACCAGTGAACAGATGTGGGCTGCGACCGATGCGTATCGTACACGTTTCGCCGTTGCCGAAGCTTGGCGTGTTGGTATTATCGAACAAGCCAAGTGGGATGGTTTTGTTACACTCCCTGATGGACATAAGCGCACTCGCTGGGAAATCACCCACGAATGGACTACGATCACTAACAGAATGTTTGAGCAGTACTTGAACGTCGGGCATGCTGGTGTGTATAAGTTCGGTCAGCAAGTTATGAAGGCTGTCAGATCTCGTGCTGGAAACCAGCTTGTTAATGCTGTCATTCAAGGTTCGTCGGCTACATTGGCGAAACGTTCGATCATTAAGATCCGTGAGCGTATCAAGGCAGAAGGCTTTGACGCGAAGTTCAAGATGCCCATCCACGACGAGCTGTTGTTCTCGGTTCATAAGTCACAGGTCGTAGCCTTCATTAAGATGGCTAAAGAAGTGATGACAAACCATCCTGATATCGTTCGCAATCTTAAGATCGATTGCACTGCGTCAGTTGGTCGTACATTCGAACCGTATGATAAAGTCAAGGCTCCACTCGGTCAGATCGAACTCGATGAGGTGCCAGATATCCTAGGCTTCGTTGAAGGATCGAAGTGTAACGATAATCAGATCGAGCAAGTAGTGGAGTATCTCTATGCGGCGTAATGACGGATCAGGATCGGAAGCGATCTTTGAAGATAGGATGGCTTTGGGGGGCAAGACTGTATTCGTTTACAGTCTTGTCGATACCAAGCAGATCAAGGGAGCGATGGGTCCGAAAGGATTTGCGAAGGCTGGTCCTTCTGATTATATTGTGACTGAGAATGGAAACATGTATTATGCCGAAGTAAAATCTTCGAACAACGCTACAAGTTTTTCGTTTTCTAACTTTACTCCGTCGCAAAATGCAGCTATGGTTAGACAGTGTGCAGCTAAGGGACAATACTGGATCTTCATTCATAATCTTATTACAGATGTTTGGTACAGAGTCCCGGCTTCAGAAATTTTAATGGTGAAACTAACAAAGAAAAGCTCTATCAAGTGGAGCGAAATGGAAGAATATAAATGGCTGTAGAATTTACCGATATCATGGTGGACATTGAAACAACTGGAACGATGCCAGATCGTCACTCGATCCTGCAAGTTTCGGCAGTGAAGTTCAATCTGGAAGCTAAGACTGTTTGTCCGGTCTTTTATGATCGATGCTTGACGATGCCAACTCACCGTTCGTGGTCACAAGACACCCTCGCATGGTGGGGTAAACAGAAACCAACGGTTCTTAAAGGAATCCTTTCTCGTCAGGAGCCGTATCGTGATGTCATTCTTGATTTCGCTAAGTGGTGCTATCAACCTGAACAAGGTCTTCGGTTCTGGGCAAAGCCCACTACCTTTGACTTTATGTTCCTTGCTTCTTATTTTGCCGATGAGGGCTTGCCTAATCCGTTTCATTACAGAGACGCTACTGATATGAACTCCTATCTGAAGGGACTTCACTTTCCAGAAGCTGTTCCTAATCTGCCTTGGCAGAATGTTGGCGATGCTCACAACGCTTTGGCTGATACTCTGACCCAACTTAAAATGCTCTTTGCTCATGTTGAACACAGAAAGAATCGTGATGCTGTACAAAGTCAAGAATAGTACAATCGCTGTAATTGGGGATCCACACTTCGGGAAGAAATTCCTGAATGGTGTGGACCTCTCACGCCGTGGTGAACGGGAACAATCACAGTACGAGGACTTTCGCAATCAGATGACTGATATCGGCGAAGCCCGTACTGTGATTGTGATGGGGGATCTATTCGATCAGTTTCGAATTGAGATTGATACTCTGTGTTCAGTGACAGCAATTATCTGCCAAGCGGCAGTCAGTCACCCTGATGTAGATTACTTTATTCTACAGGGCAATCATGATATCACTCGCAACAAAGAGACATGGTCTTCATTCGATCTAGCTGAACGTATGTGCGGCTTCGCTGATAACATTCATTTCGTTAAGGAAATTGAATATCACTCAACGTCTGATGGTAGCGATACGCTTATGTTGATACCGTATGATGCGTTTACTTCTGCTGCTGACCTCGTGTCGGCTCAGAAGTTCTGGAAGCTCAATGAGATCGCCGCTGCGTTTGGACATTGGGACATCGAAGATTTCGGACATACTCATAATTTGATTCCTCTGAAAGAGTTGGGTTCAATGGTGACAGACCATATCTTTACTGGTCATATTCACACCCCATCTGAGTTCTCGCACGAAGGGGACAATGGACCAATCAAAGTAACGGTAGTTGGTTCCCTTCAACCCTATACTCATGGTGAAGATCCTACAGAAAAGTATTATGTGACGAGAACCTTAGCGCAATACGAAGCGGCTATCGCTGCTGATCCATTAGCGTTTCACAATAAAGTTCTTCGTCTTTACTTGAAAGATGACGAGCAAGTTCCTGATAATGTCGATGCGCTTCAATTCTCATTTAAATATGTAGACAAAGACAATCAGGAAGAAGTCGAAGTTAAAACAGAAACCTTCTCCTTCCGTGGACTATTCGATGAGTCCATGACTGAGAATGAAGTACCGCCAGATGTTGCTCAAGGTATCTGGAACCGTTATGAGGAGATTGCCAGCGATGCTGCTAACACTTAAAGGTGAAGTGAACTTCACATCTACTGGTAAGACTTATAAGTTTGACCATGAGTTTGAAAAAGGATTGACTGCTATTACCGGACCAAATGAGTCCGGTAAATCTTTGCGGATTGAAATGATTCGCTTTGCATGGTTCGGTACAAAAGCTCTGCGCTCTGTTGGCTCAAGCTACGGTTCTATCTCTGTCGAGTCATCGATCAAGATGGGAGAGAACATCTATAAAGTAACTAGATCATCTTCTATGGCCAAGCTCTTTAAGAACTCAAAAGAAGTTGTCAATGGAACGAAGGCGGTCAACGCTGCTATCGTTAAACTATTTGGTTACGATCTGGAAGTTTTTGACACGGCCAATGCTTGCCTTCAGGATGATGTCACAGCGATGACGAACAAGACTCCTGCCGAGCGTAAGCGTATGATTGATCGTACCATTGGGTTGGATGCTATCGATCAGATTATTAAAGAGACTACCGAACAGCTTAATGGATTGCGTCAGGCTCTTGGTAGCTTAGAAAAAACTTTGCCTCCTGAACTGATACCTCCTTCACCAATTGAAGGTGGGAAAACCATTGAGCAATTAGAAGCAGAGTTGTCTAACCTCCTTCATAAAAATAATGAGAAGGTTCAAATCCTTACAGAACTAAAAACACTGGAGGCTATTGAGCCACCATTAGTGGCTGTGTGTCCTTATCCTGTTATTGAAACTCTTTATAATAAGAAAGAGGAACGTAATACTTTACAAAATAAAATTTCTTTATTAAAGAATGAGGTCTCTTCATTACTAAATCGCGTCGTTATGAGCGACGAAGACATTAAAGAGCATGAGGATTATGTTACTAACGAGGTAGCAGCTCAGTGGGAAGCTTATGACCAATACATAAAGGAAATCTCTAGACTTCCTAAAGATTGGGTTGATAAAGGTTATACTGATGAAGACTACGACAACATGTCTAAAGTCGCTGAGTATATGCAGATTGAAAAGAAAGCTCAGGAGTTAGAGAAAAACAATAAGGTTAATTGTCCGCACTGTAATGGTAATTTCTCACTCAACCACACGCATGTGGATGAGTTAAGAGCGTCGATCCCCAACGACTTTGACTTCGAGAAATATTTAGAAATGGCGGAGGATTGTGAGATCACCCTACCATTTCAGGCTACAGTTGCAAGAGATCGTAATAATACTTATAGAGCTATTGCTGCTCTTCCTGTTGTTAAAGAGCCTACAGTTCGTAGACTTGGTACCAAAGAAGGAGTTGAACTGATCCTTGCTAAACAGGAACCAGCTCGTCAGGCCATTGCGCTTGGATTGGAGAAACAAGTTCAGCTCAGTAGTCTTCAAGCCTACGAGCTAGATGCGTTTGATGCCGATCTCGATGAACAGATCCGTATCCGTAAGGAATATGACCAGAAAGTTCAACGCTACGAGAACGCTCTGGAACGTTACAACAAATACGTTGACGCTCAGGCTCGACTGCTGCCTCGTCTTGAAGAACTCTCTTCAATTCAGGAAGACTATAAATTAGTAGAATTGGAACTGTCTGTCGCTCGTAAATACGAAGCTGATCTGAAAGAGTACAAGATCAGAAACGAACAACGTGAGAAGACACTCAACCACATTGATGAGGTGCTTCAAGATATTGATACGAAGCAAAATGTTAGAGCTGCTTTAAACGCTTTGAAGCCAAAAGTCAAGTCATATCTGGTGCCTTCTTTAGCCAGAGTGTCGTCAAACTTTTTATCACAGATGACAAATAATGTGCGGAATCGTATTGACATTACTGAGGATTTCGAGATAATTGTAGACGGACAACCTGTAGAAACTCTGTCAGGTTCAGGGAAGGCAGTTGCTAACCTTGCTGTTCGTCTAGGATTGGGTACAGTCTTGACGAATAAAGTGTTCAGTGTATTCATGGCTGACGAGATTGACGCAGCTATGGACAAGGATAGAGCTGACTATACGGCTCAATGCCTGAAGAACTTAACGGCTGTTTACAACCAGATCATTCTGGTAAGCCATAAAAAGCCATCAGCCGATAATTATATCGAACTATAACGGGAGCAGAAATGGAACCACAACTAAGCCCAGCACAGAAAGCCCACATCCTTCATGTCCTCGCCATCTTCAATGGTGACCATGATAAGGCGGCACAGAAACTACGAGTAGGGAGAAACCTAGTTTACAATCTAGACGTTGTAGAAAATCGTAGATTCAACTGGACCCCAGCAGGGCGGGGACGTAAGTCACTACAGAAGTTTATTGTCGCCATCCGATTGGCTGACGATCCTACAGGCTGGAACAATGAGGATCCTAAGATCAAGAAAGCTCGTGGAGATTATAACTCCGGTCTGATCGATATGGTTACAGGTAGAGACGGTATGAACCTGATCCTCTACGCGATCCCGCGCCGAGTAAAGGAAGATCGTAAACCTTGGTTTACTGTTCCCACCACTAATGTTCTGACAATGGAGCCACGCTAATATGAATCTTCTACGCGCACAATCACGTCCCCTTGATAGTATGTTGGGACATCAGTTTCCTGTTCACAATCTGGGTCACGTCCGGGTTATCGACTATATGGGTGATGATAATGCCATCGTCCAGATGGCTCGTGTATCCTACGGCGAAGGAACTAAGACAGTGAACGAGGACCGTGGTCTGATCCGCTACCTTATGGCACATCGGCACACAAGCCCATTTGAAGGTTGTGTTGTAAAACTCCACCTGAAAATGCCGATCTTTGTCGCAAGGCAGTGGGTCAGACACCGCACGGCTTCCATGAATGAATATTCTGGTCGCTATTCAGAGATGAAGGATGAATGTTACTTGCCGGATCTGGATTACATTCTGGCTCAAAGCAAGACCAACAAGCAAGGTTCGGCTGGAGAATTAGACCAAGAGTTTAAAGAACGTTTTAGAGAGGTATTTGAAAACGATCAGAAAGAAATCTTTAGCCACTATAAAGAAGCTATTGTTATGGACGTGGCGCGTGAAATGGCGCGTATCAATCTGCCTCTGTCTACATACACTGAATTCTATTGGCAGATGAACCTTCATAACCTGCTTCACTTCTGTTCACTAAGAAGTGATCCCCATGCACAGCGTGAGATCAGAGACTTCTCTGATATCATCCTACATGAGATCATTAAGGCTTGGGTTCCTCACACCTACGAAGCCTTTATGGAGTATGTCATGAACGCTCAAAGCTTCTCAGCAACAGAGCTTTCTATTATGAAAGATATGCTGGCAGGAGAAGTATACGAGCCTCAACAACTTCCTTCGTGGGCAAATCTTTCTAAGAGAGAACAAGAGGCATTTTTAAAGAAGGTAGCAAAGACATGATTTCATTTTACACGCTAACGGGGAAGATGATCGACCTCGAAGACTTCAAGCCTGAGGATGTGGATCTGTTCGAAATCGCTAACGCCCTTTCTAATCAAGGGCGTTACAACGGACAGACCAAGTTATTCTATTCTGTTGCTGAACACTCTGTGCTTTTGGCACAGAGAGCTAAAGCTGGCGGTATGGATGAGAACATTCAGAGAGCCTTGCTTATGCACGACGCTTCTGAAGCCTATGTTGGTGATATTGTTTATCATCTTAAAGGTCGCTTCCCGTTCTTTAAGGAACTTGAAAACAAGATTATCAAAGTAATTTTTGATAAGTTTGAGATCAAGATCGATGCCATTGAAGCCATCGTTAATTCAATGGATCGTGCAATCTGTATTGACGAGATGCATGATCTGATGTATAAAGTGGATCCTGAATTGTTCAAAGACCCAGCTATGGCACCACTGAATGTGACCATTAAACGCTGGAAACCTTTGGAAGCTAAGGAAGAATTTATGAAACTGGCTAAAGAACTTAGATTACAAGGAGCTTAATATGAAACCTGATAAACTAGAAACCCTTATTAATGTTACATTTGTTTTTCTTGTAGTATGCTTCATCCTTAGTGTTGGTAGCTGTACGATTAAAGACGTATTGGAAGTCATTAAATGACAAAAATTTTTCTTTTAAACGGACCAGCAGGTTCTGGTAAAGACACTGCCGCTGCTCATCTTCAAGAATATTTTGAAGGTAAACTGGTGAAGTTCGCTACACCATTAAAGAAAGCTGCCACCGCTATCTATTGCGATGGTGACGAGAAACTATTTGAACATTTTGATACGTTTGAACGTAAAGGAATTCCTGAGGAAATCTTCTTCGGTAAGTCTTGCCGCCAAGTACAGATTAATATCTCAGAGTATTTCCTCAAACCAATGCATGGTGAAGACGTATTCGGTCAGATCCTTAAGCAGCGTATCAAGAGAGCCTCTACTAACTACAATCTTTTCTTTGTATCAGATAGTGGTTTCGCGCCTGAGGCAGAGGTTCTTATTAAAGAATTTGGCTCTGAGAATGTTGTTCTCATCCGAATCCATCGTGATGGTCATACGTTTGATGGTGATAGTCGTAACTATATCAACCTCGATCAACACAACGTAAGAACATACGACATCGTAAACCCTAACGAAGATGTAGGAACATTCCTGTCTCGCCTCAGAGAAGTTGTTGCTTACATCACTGGAGAAACTAAATGAGTTCTATGACCCAATATCTAATCGACTCTGAACGCACACTCGCTGGCGGAGAACTTCACACAGAAGTATTCGAAAGCCAGAAGCTTGGTCTTCGTCAAACCATTGACGTTGTTCAGGCTGGCGCATCTGCTGATGCTATCAAACGTGCCTTCTTCTACAATGACCAGAAGATTGCAGAGCGTCTCCAAAAGGCTGGTCAAGTTATGGCTAATCTTTACAAGACTATCGATGAGCGTAAAGATGACATTACTCTCACCGCAGAGGAAGTAAATCTGTTTCACGCAATTCTCGGAATTGCAAGTGAAGCAGGTGAACTGGCTGAAGAATTAATTTCAGCTAAGGTAGAGAACAGAGAAGTTGACAAACAAAATATTTTCGAAGAGGCTGGAGATATTATGTGGTACCTCGCTCTGATGCTTCGTTATCTCGATACTTCTTTTGAAGCAGTTGGCGAAAGAAATATTGCGAAACTAGCAGCTCGCTACCCTGAAAAGTTCTCAACAGAACAAGCACTTAACCGCGATCTTGACGCTGAAAAGGTTGCGCTAGGTGGATAAAATCTGATTGTCGATCAGACTAAAATATGCCAGTATGGTTTCTCCGATTTACATCGGAGAAACCTAATAAAAATTTCAGCGGGGTATTACAGCATGCGTGTCGATCACAGCCGTGACGATAATTTAACTGACTTTGGTAAGGCAACTTTGTCAGATCGATATCTTCTTCCGGGAGAATCCTATCAAGATTTATTTGCTCGTGTAGCAAAATTCTTTTCTAACGATCAGGAACATGCTGATCGTATCTACAAATACATCAGCAACCTTTGGTTTATGCCAGCTACGCCTGTGCTATCCAACGGTGGCTCCAGCCGTGGTCTTTCTATCTCATGTTTTCTCAGTGAGTCCACTGATAACATGACGGGCATCGTAGACAACTGGGTTGAGAACACATGGCTTGCGTGTCTCGGGGGCGGTATCGGAACATACTGGGGCAACGTTCGCTCTATCGGTGAAAGCATCGGTAAGGTTGGAAAATCTTCAGGTGTGATCCCTTTCATTCGCGTACAAGATAGTCTAACACTGGCTATCTCTCAAGGTTCCTTACGTCGAGGTTCTGCGGCTGTGTACATGCCGATCAACCATCCAGAGATTGAAGAGTTCATCGAAATCCGCCGCCCTACGGGTGGGGATCCTAATCGTAAAGCTCTTAATCTTCATAACGCAGTTGCTGTAGATGACATCTTCATGAACGCTGTTCGTAATGACGGTGATTATGATCTTATCTCTCCAGCCACAAAGCGGGTTGTTAAAACGGTTAAGGCTCGTTCACTATGGATCCGTATCCTGACCGCGAGAATTGAGACAGGCGAACCATACATCCTGTTCCGCGATACTGTGAACGCTGCTATGCCAGAGCACCAGAAGAAGCTGGGACTGTCTGTAAAGACGAGCAACCTGTGCACTGAGATCACTCTACCAACAGGCATCGACCATTTAGGTAAGAACAGAACGGCTGTGTGCTGTCTCTCGTCCCTTAACCTTGAGAAGTATGATGAGTGGAAGGATGACGATCAGTTCATTATTGATGTCATGTACTTCCTCGATAACGTCCTGCAAGACTTTATCGACAACGCTCCTGACACTCATGCTAAAGCTAAATACTCTGCGATGCGTGAACGCTCTGTCGGCCTTGGGGTAATGGGTCTACACTCATACTATCAGTCTAAGGGTATTGCCTTCGAGAGTGAACAAGCTGCTCACATCAATGAGCAAATGATCCGCTACGTTTCTAGTCAAGTACAACTAGCGAACAGAGAGATCGCTTTTGAGAGAGGGGATTGTCCTGACGCTATTGATGCTTCTATGACAGGTATTCGTTTCTCCACTGCTATGGCTATCGCTCCTACAGCTTCTATCTCCATTATCTGTGGTGGTACAAGTGCGGGTATTGAACCAATCATGGCTAACGTGTACACTCATAAAACCCTATCAGGTTCTTTTAACGTGAAGAATAAATACCTTCAACGTCTGTTGAAGGAATACGGAATGGATACGCAGGAAGTCTGGTCAACCATTATGAATGACGAGGGTTCAGTTCAGAACCTTGACTTCATGTTGCCTGAACATAAAGCAGTATTCCGTACGGCCTTTGAGATCGATCAACGTCAGATCCTTCGACAGGCAGCGGAGCGTCAACCGTTTGTGGATCAGGCTCAGAGCATTAACGTGTTCCTGCGTCCTGACATCAGCAAGAAAGAACTACATGATCTACACTTTACCGCTTGGGAAATCGGATTGAAGTCACTATATTACTGTAGATCGAAGTCGCTACAACGGGCCGATAAACCATCAGTTCTAATCAAACGAGAAAAAATCCTTGACGTAGAAGAGCATGCTAATAAGTATGAAGTTTGCGAAGCTTGTCAATAACCAAAGGAATTAATATGATTGAGAATCCAAAGAACTCCGGTCTCTTAACCAAGAGCCACATCTTTAAACCCTTCCAGTATCCTTGGTGCTATGAGGCGTGGCTTCTTCAGAACCAATTGATTTGGCTTCCTGAGGAAGTGCCGTTGGCTGAGGACGTTCGTGACTGGGCTAACAAGCTGACACCAGAAGAGAAGAATTTGCTGACGCAGATCTTCCGCTTCTTCACACAGAACGACGTTGAAGTCGGTGATGCCTATGTGCGTAAGTACGCACAGGTATTCGGACCAAATGAAGTCCTCATGATGTTCTTGGCTTTCGCTAACATTGAATGTGTACACCAAGCAGCTTACGCTCACTTGCTGGACACCATTGGTATGCCTGAGACAGAATACAAAGCCTTCCTCGGTTACAAGGAAATGAAAGACAAGTTCGATTACATGCAATCGTTCTCTGTTGACAGCCGCCGTAACCTTGCTAAGTCAATGGCTATGTCCTCAGCTTTCACTGAAGGTCTGCAACTCTTTGCATCTTTCGCCATGCTGTTGAACTTCCCACGCTTCAATAAGATGAAGGGTATGGGACAGATCGTAACGTGGTCAGTGCGTGATGAAACCTTGCACGTCGAATCGATGATCCGTCTCTTCCGTATCTACATCGAAGAGAACCGTGACATCTGGGACGATGAATTAAAGAAAGATATTTATGACATCTGCCGCACTACGGTTGAGCATGAGGATCATTTCATTGACCTAGCGTTTGAACAGGGTGGTATCGAAGGGATGACACCTGACGATATTAAACAATACATTCGCTTCATCGCTGATCGTCGTCTCATTCAGTTGGGTCTGAAACCTAACTATGGAGTCAAGGTCAATCCTCTTGGATGGATGGACGAGATCCTGAACTCACCAGAGCTTGCGAACTTCTTCGAGCAACGCGCTACTGAGTACACCAAGGCCGCTACAACTGGTACATGGGAAGATGCCTTTGGAGATGTCAGCAAGAACTTCTCACTGTTGGAAGCCCCGGCTGCATGGACTATTTATGGTCAGGCTAACTGCCCTCAGTGTCTGGTCGCCAAAGACATTATGAAGAAGGCTAACCTTTCATATGACTATGTGGATCTGACTTCAGATGCTAATCGTAAAGCTGAACTGTACGAGCAGACAGGTGCTCGTTCAATGCCTATGATCTTCACTCAAGGGAAGTTCTTCGGGTCAGTCTACGATCTTAAAAAATGGGTAGAAGAAGCCTAAGCTCCCTTCTCGAAGGCTTCTACCCACTGTCTACACATCTCAGAACGTACAACGTCCCGGCTGGTGAACTCAATAATCTCAGCCGGGATTTTGTATCTTTTAATAAGATCAATAGCCACAGCGAGTCCTGAGTTCTTACCAATATCTGACTGGCGTAAGTCACCTGAGATAACCATTCTCGATCCTTCACCGATACGGGTCAGGAACATTTCCATTTGTTTAGGTGTTGTGTTCTGAGCCTCATCCAGAATGACGAAGGCGTTCTCAAACGTACGACCTCTCATATAGGCGAAGGGAGCGACTTCAATGTCCCCGGCTCTCATCATAGTAATAAACTTTTCCTTACCCACAGCCTCTTCAATCAGCTCAGTAATAGGCAAGACCCAAGGTGCTAGCTTACGATGTAAATCGCCGGGCAAGAAGCCGTGGCTCTCACCTACTTCAACAGCAGGGCGCGACAGAATGATCTTCTTGATCTTACCGCGAAGATACATTTGAGTAGCTAACATTGTGGGGATGTAAGTCTTACCGGATCCGGCAGGACCGATAGCGAAGACTTGACTGGAATTCTGGAGGGCGTTTAAATATTCTTTTTGCTTTTCGGTTCTTGGCGATAGTTGGATCCTATTTGACTTTTGCGTGTCGTTAACAATGTTCTTTGAACCTTTGTGAGCCATTAAGCTACCTCATGCAGTCCTCATAGAAGACAGCGTTGTTCTCATCCACAGTACGCTTCTGTTTCTCAGAGCCTACATGCAGAGTGGGAACGGGTTGATACTTGATACAGAAATCGCTGATTGTAGTTTTGAAACAACCACTCAGTAGTAATACACAAGCTAGAAGACTAGCGTTCCTCAAACATGTCGCGGATTTTCTTACGATATTCAGCGTCGATTGAGATTTTAGTTTTTGTGACATTGGCGTCCTTTGCGGAGTCAATTACTTTCTGAGTTGTGTCTGCCTTCTCCTCAGTCTTACCTCTGCTAAAGGCTTGGAGTATTGCTACACCAACCAGAGCGATAAGACCGAGGATCAGATACAGAACGTTCATTAGGCTTTATCGTTGATGGAAGTCTTATCAGCGATAGGTAGGGTCGTGAACAGGCGCAGAATTTTAGCGGCACCAACAACGACTAGAACGTACATTTCACCCCAATGAGTGGCAGTCTCAACCCCTAGAGTAGGTGCCAGAATTGCCTGAACATCAATCTGATGAAGCAGGTCAAGAGCAGGAACCAGAGCCAGCACTGTCATAACGATCAGTGTCTTGGACTTTGTGTAGTAATCAATAATTTTCAACATTAGATACTCTCTCCTTTTTTGAATAGACCCTTAATCTTGTCGATCAAGGATACACTATCTTTGACAATTATCTTAGCTTCAGTGATAGCTGTCAATGAATTTTTATCGAACCACTTAACCCGGTTGTTGATCCAGCCCTTATAGAATTTCTTCTGACTTGGATCCTTGGCGACGATTGCATCATAGAACATTGTACGACGAGCCAGAATAGCCGCAAGAAACTCTGGACCAGCGAGGCTAGCTTTCTTGATCGTCAATGGACCCACTTTACCGTCGATGCCGGGGTTCAGTTTAAGATCGCTAAGAGCACGTTGTAGGATCTTGGCCCCGTTGGTATCGCCATGGTTAACACACATGTCAAAATAGATATGTTGCACTGCCACAGGGAGGTAATCAACTTTACAGATCTTCCAATATTTACGATAGAGATCTTTAGCACCCTCAACCGTTAGGTTGATAATGTTTTCATCTTTTACTTGGGATACCTTGATACCTTTAATACGAGCGTAGAAAGGTTTGGTAATACCGTATTTAGTAAGACCACCCCGGTCTCCTACTACGTTTGAAAGACCGCCCTCGGTGTCAATAAGGTGATCCAGAACTGCTTCAATAATACTCATTGTCTATTCCGTCTTTTGTTTTGTTAATAGCATAACTAGACTGTCTAGTCGGCTGTTGACTGTCATGCTGAACTGGTTCATCATGGTTGTCAAGCTCATAATATTCTTCTCCATATACTCAACGTGATGACGGAAGTCGTCACGTCTAACATAGGAGTCTTTAATTTTTGCAATCTCCTCATACACGCGAATCACCTCAGCTCTTAAACTTGCTTCGATTAAATCCCGAGATTGAGCTTCCTTCTCAACCTTATTATCAATTCTATCCAAAAAGAATTTTCCGGTACCCGCTGTATAAGCTACCAAGCCTAAGACAAACATAATCCATTTTAGCACGTCATTGTAGTCCATTATTTGAGTCCCCATACTCTGAACTTTGATCCTGTTAAGAAAGTACCAGCGTCGCGGCGCAATACTTTAATACCTGTTATAGCTACACCTGTTTCAATCTCAACAATCCCTGTAGTAATAATTGGATAGGCTACACTACGAACTACCAACTGGCCGTACATAGGTGTAAACTCACTGAGGATAGCAGCAGGAAGCCATAGATGTCCTGATACAGATCCATTACCAATGTCGTGTAAACCCCAGCTTGAAGAGCCAATATTCTGAGCACGAACTTCTCCAGTAATATTGCCTCCGCTTGCCCCGGTCATTGCGATACTACGGCAATTATAAGCGTTACCAGTATACAGTGCTCCATTACGATACAACTGAACACTCAACGTATCTGAACTAGAAGTAGCACAGCGTTCAAGTTCTACATAAATTCGTTTGTAAGCACCTGCGGTCCATTGAACATTTGCACTGTTTTGTCCTTCAAGAACACCTTCACCAATGAAGACCATACCAGAGCTAATATTCAATTCTTGGAATGAAGGCGGAACACCCGGACCATTATCTTTTAACCAGAACCCTGCGGTGACTGGAGGAATAGTTGTTGGAACGCCGGAAGCATTGAAACCAATCAACCCCCCTGCCGTACCAGCAGCCATCTTAGCCAAAGCGATTGTACCGTCAGCCAGTTTGTTTCCTGTGATAATACCGTTATTGATCTGGGTTGAACTAGAGATGGCCGAGATATAAGCGAGGCTTCCCAGAACAGAATTGATCGGAACCTGTGAAGGACCAGTTCCCAAATTAGCTTGAGCTGCTGTCCCGAGTTGAAGAGCCGTAAGCACAGCCGTAATGTCGGCTGTCGTTGGAGCATACACACCCCAGTTTCTCCACAGCTCTTCCCAACGGTTTTCAGCAACATTGTAATAGAAAGCAATACACTTTCCGGTTGCATTAAGAACGGCATCAGCCGCCCCGTTCAGGAACAACTGACCCGTACCGGAAGCCATATGTTTTAGTGTAACAGGACGGGCATCACTTTCAACGCGAACCATGATAATCTTAGGTCCGATTTCGGTTGAGAGGATATTAGTCAAGTCATCAGAAGCCGCTTCATTTTCAGCGTCCACAATGATGAACGTTGATTCCGGGGTGATGCTACCCAAGAGGATCTCAATCGACTCAGGCGTGGCTCCTGTGACAAGCTGGGATAGGTAATCATATAGCGAACCAATAGCCGACTGGAACTCAGCTTCAGTCGTCAACCCACTGGTCAGGTCACTCTTTGGGGGTAGGCTCGTCATATCAATAACCTTTAATTTGTGCGTCGATCAGACCGCCAACACCTGCGCCCGTGGGATCAAGCAGGATAATTTGAGGCCCTAAATTAACGTCTTTGTCCATAATTCTATACGACACAGCGTCTGTCCCGTCATCCTGTATAATAACATTAACGATCTTAATTACGCTATAATCTTTTGTGATAGGTAGCCGTACAATTCCATCTGAAGGAACGATAAGGTCTTGAATATCCTCACTAATATCATCGGCATCAATGATAACAGAGAACTCATTTACCACACCTCTAACCTTGCCGCCAAAGACACGGAGACGGATCTCATATTCACCCGGCTCTAGGAATTGGGTCTCAGCTACTGGGGTCCAAGGTTGGTCACCAGAGATGTCCTCACGGATACTAACCTCATAACCAGCACCCTCGAAATCAATCTGGATAACCATGCTGCCAGCAGATGTTACTGTAAAGTAATCGTAATAGAACATCTCCTGATAGGTAGACTCATACATATCCCCGCCATCATACATGAAGGCAGTCGGGACACCTGAATACATTAACCCGCCAGTGTCGTCAGCCTTCAAAGATCCGCCATCTACAGAGCAGCCCTCAAGGACACCCGCCCACGCTGGGGATCCTTCATGATAATCAAAACGATCCACCACGTTGGTTGCGCTTACGTCACCGAGAGCCATATAGATAACTGCACTCTCTTCTGAGACGATACCGAAGTCATCAACAGCTCTAACCATAATTGTACGAGCTGAAGGTGGGATCAAGCTCGTGTAGAAAGTTGTGGCTGTCAGAATACCCGTGTGTGGTTGGATCGCATCGAACCATGTGGTGCGTTGATCTTGGTTGTGGTAACGAACAATGAACCCAGCAAAGTCATCTGGAGGATCTAGATAACCCCAGTAGATTTCACGCTTGTTACGACGAACCCAGTCTACATTCTTTGGGGCATCTTTAGGATTAGTCACATTGAATTCATAAACAGGAGCTGTCTCAATACGAGACACGTTCCCTAAATATGAAACTCCAAGAACTTTAAACTGATACAACCCTGCTGGGTGGTTAATCAAGGTATCGCCATAAAGAACTTCTCGTCTCACATATTCCTGATCGGTTCCTTTTGGACGAGACCATACTTGGAACGAATGATCGTTCTTATAATATTTGTAAGCTCCACGATCAAACACAGGTGAGACTGTGATCTGAAATTCTTTTTTATTTTTAATGTAGCGTTCTTCGAACGAAACAGATGTTGGACCCGGAGGATCGAACGGATCAGGCAAAGATGAATAATCAATCTCATCGGACTGTGTAAGATTGTCGGCATCATTCCATTTATTACGGTTGATATTGATACCTTCAATAATAAAGCTATCAGCATTACCGTCGTTCTCTTCAACCTTAGTTACACGGAAAGGACGAGGAAGACCGATTAATGTTGGATGCTCCAGCGTGAAGACTGTACGATCTGGTACTAATCCCTCTGGCAATGGAGCTGTGAATTTTAGTTCAGTGTTATAGCCCTTAGTTGTTTCAACTAAGTTGGTTCTGTGGATATCTCCGTTCGACAGAATAAACTGAATGTCATAACTAACACCAGCCTCTAGATAGATTGGAGTTCTCAATGTGATTGAAGCTCTGTCAGGATTGATATCTTTCACACGACCTGACACACCATAACCCATATCAGGATCACAGATAAGCATGACATCAAAAGGATTTACGAACTGACCAATACGGTTTGTTCTGAAACGAACCAGACAGGTTTCTGTGTTCGCAGTAATTAGTTTATGCATCGCACGACGACGAGCTTCGTGTGCGTTGATACAACCAACAGCGATAAAGTCTAACGGAATACGGCCATTCTTTGCAATGTATTCATCGTCTTTAATGAGACGACGATCTTCTTCCCAGTTCAAATCAGGATTACGGAACGTAACTGTGATCTCATTAAAGCGACTTGTAATGTCTGTGTAGCTATATTCAAACGTACCGTCAATGATGTTTTCCGGTGTGAAGATATGACAAGCATCCTCATCTTTGTCAACCCGCAAATAGGCCCGACCGTTTAGATCGTCAAAGAATGTAGCATTAAAAGAACCTGCCATGTAACGAGCAAGCTCTTTACCAGAACGTGGTTCACTGATCAAAGCATTGAAGGTATAGCGAGGTTGTGTCCCACCCTTACCATCAGGTACCAGCTCGTCGCACCATTGAGCTGCCTCATAGACATCGTACTTATCAAGATTGATATCAGAGTAATAGCTCTTGATACCGTAACGATCATTCATAATGAAGTCGTAGGTACACCATGCTGGATTATCGGTCCATGCTACGTTAAATGTTCCATCCCAGATTCCGGTATAGATACGAGTGATAGGATCGTAGTTGGATGGGATCCGTACAAGCAATCCTTTATAGATACCACTCCATGATGGGATGCTAGAGAACTGATCAGATGCTTCACCAACCAACTGGATAATTGCAGTGTTATTGTAGGCTTTCGTTCCAGAAATAATTTCCTGAAAGCTTTCGAAAGTCATATCAGCAAAATAGTCAGTGCTGTTATCTGGGCTGAGTTTGGTTACTCGAATTTCATAAGGCTCATCGATAGGTGTAAGTTCAATACGAATCTCTTTTACATAAACGCTTGTGGTCTTACCATTAATAGAAATGTCAGAACCAAATGCCTTTGTCCATGTAAGAGCAGACAAAGGTTTATATTCAATGCGGAAGTTTACTGTAGCGTTGAACGTACCATTCTGGGTAGATTCCAGAAGGCGATTAAAAGCAATACGAACGTCAACAAAGTTAATCTGACCTGATTGGGTCTGACGAGTAACACTTACGTTACTCGCTAAATTAACGTTGACAGCAGTGTTGGAAGCAGAGCCACCTAGGACTGGAATAACCGGATCGGCTTCCTCTTCACCAGAAAAGAAAGTGAGTTTAAACGTCGGAAAGTTATACTCTCCGTTCTCGTTCTGAAGCTGGGTATCCCCCACTCTAAAGCTCTTGGCTCCGTCTTCAAGCCCGAACATTGGGCCTTCACCAATAGCGAGGATACATTCAATCGTATCGTTACTTCTTAAGTTGTCAGGCGTGTTTGTAGGTGGGGGAGGTGTTGAACCTCCGCCCCCGCCGCCTTTACTTCCTGATAGGTAATCAAGCTTCACGAGTATACCACTTGCCCCCAATTACGCAGTGATTATGAGTAGTATCAATATACTCGAATTGGGATTGTTTGGCTACAGTATCGACGTGGACTAGAAGGAATCCATTACCCCACTTCTCGCCATTAGTATAGGATGCCTCACGTTTATGACCTGATCCTAGCTGATGCCATTCGTAGGCCGCAAACAACGGGCTGTAGTGGGTTCTAACTTCATGGCTATGGTGATGACCATTCCAGCCGGGCATGCCGTAGTTGGCCCCGTCAGGGAAATGGTGGGCAATTAAACAGTCATAGACAGAGACCCAGTTGCGTTTTAGTTCTGCCTTCATATCCGTCTTAGTCAGGGTAGCAAGATCAGCCGGGGCGATATAGTTAACTTCAAACTTATCCAGACCCAACAGCTTACCAACTGTCATACCATGAAGGTCTGACAGAACAGCTCTCATGGCAGGAGTAGCTTCCGACAGGTGGCGAAGCAAACGGTACTCATGGTTGCCCTCGATCAGGATCAGTTCAGAGTCCCCGCTGGCTTTACGAACCTCGGCCAAGAAGCGGTGAACCCACTCAATACGTCCTACGACATCCCATGAACGAGGGTCAATTGAATACTTACCGAATTCAGGAAGATCGAACAGATCACCATTGAAGATAATTTTATCTGGCTTAACGCGCTTCACGGTGTCAATAAAAGTTGCTCTCCAAAATGGATCACACTCAATGTCATGGACATCACTACCAACCATTACGGTTTGGAAACGTTTATCAGATGGTTTCAGATATTTAGAACCCCAATCTCTCTTCTCAGAATTCATCTTCTGATAGGATTCCAAAGAAGCATGTTTGGAAATGTTGAGTTCCATCTGGCGACCGTGGCGGGTCAGCTTCAAACCCGCTTGGCGTTTAAATTCCTCAAACGTACCGAAGTGTTTGCTCCATGCGCTTTCAGCAAAACGACTATTATTGCGGAAGTAGTTACGGGTTACGATCCGTTCAGGATCGGCTTCTGCCATACGGCGTAGTTCATTGATACACTCAGCTTGTGTAGCAATTGTGATCTTACTTGTATCTTCTGATAGTGGAACTGTTTTATCTTTCATATCTCTTCCCTTTATACACTTACATCAACAGCGTCAACGTCAAAGCTGACATAGTGACCGTAAGCAATATGTTTCCCGTAAAGTAAAGGAATTCGAGTTCCGATCTTTACTGTGTTTTGATTGGCTCCAAGGTACTTAGAAGCTTCAGGGTCAGTTCCCGACTGAGTGAAACCTCCTTTATCAATCTTCGGTGTGGGACTAATCATTTCTAATAGCCCCCCAAGAACCAAGGAAACACCAAAGCTAAACAACATACTGGAGATAGTAGAACCCCCAGCAAACAAGGTCATGGCTCCAAACGCAGTACCACCAGACCAGATTGCGGCAGCAATAATAACTGCCCCCACGACGATTTTAAAAAACCCGCCTTTCTTCCCACCGATCATTGCCGGAACTAAATGAAGCGTGTCTACGTTGGATGGAATAGGAAGATAAAGACTATCCTCGGTGTCAAAACCTACAACGTGCATACAATGTTTTTCTTCCCCAGCAGCAACATTAAATGCTTTAGTTTGACGACAAAAACCATTAATGACCTCAGCAACGCTGTGACCAGATAATTCAATTTGATCAGGATACAAATCTTTTAGGTACCCATGAAGAACGATTTTAACTTTACGCTCGTAGTGCATCTCTTAAATCCCTGTACCCGAAACATTTCAAGGCGCTGTCCGGAGTAGAATTATAAACTGTAATCCCCAATTTACGAAGAGGTTCTTTAAGCTCTGTGATATATTCAATGAAGGTAGAGAACTTACTACGCCCTCTAATTTCCTTTGGGTGATCACCAATAATATTATACCGACCATCTTCGGCCTTCTTCATGTCGTAACCAAGAAGAACAATTTTCTTAGGCTGATAGTGAACCGCTAGATTAATAGCTTGATAGCCAGAGTTGGCTCCTGCTACGATCTGTGGTTTTACAAGTTCAAGACCATGACGGATCTGTGCTCGCACAATCTGTTTCACAACATCGTTATGATTCGTTGATTGCATACTCACACGCTGACAGCCAAGAAAATCAGGAACGCCTTTATAATGGTTCCACCAACGAGCATCACAGTGATAAAGAATTTCAGCAAACGGATTCATCCTCCAAGCATCACCAATTACGATGGTGAATGGATTCCTTTCCATAGCAATTGAAACTTGTTCTTTCGACAGCGATGGGCCGGGTGCCATGATAAGGATCGTGTCATGTTGACCTTCGGGCATAAAGATATTATCACTCATCATCAAGCTCCATAATTGTCTTACGTTTCTCGTCGTATTTGTAAGCACGAACACCATCGTTACCAATGATGAAGTGAACATAATCTTTCCAAAGTTTAAAGGTAACAAAATCTTCATTCGAAAGATTAGAGCTTGCTCCGGGGTGAGTATGCCATGTAGCGTATGACGGATTAATCTCACTGTACAAGATAATGTCTTTCGGTGCCACCATAAATCCCTCATCAGGATTAGGCGATACGTTTGGAACCTCAACGATTTCATTAGCTTTAGTTACAAAACCAATACGCTCCGATCCTGTCGGTTTATAAAGTGTCAGAAGAATTTTTCGGATACTACTTACGTTTAAGGTCATTCGTTACTCCCAAACCCAACATCTCTTTCTTATGAGGAAGAATATAATCCATGATGTCTAATGCCAATTCTTCTCTAGATTGTAGATCGGGTACATCTTTATGGCGAATAATAGCCGTAGTAAAGTTCTTCATCATCCCCCTATAGGGAACTTTTTGGGATAGTTTACCATATCTATGATGGATAATATTACCATTTCCTACATAGATAGCGCAATGATTAGTGACTGAATGTCCTAAATTTGATAGGTCAGGAATTGCAATCAGGAACACATCAAGAATACGGATACCACTTAGGTTGTCAAGTTCTACAAGACCAAAGCCCTCGTGCATATAGTTATCTTTATAAAGATCCATTCCCTCTTTAACCCACCAGCCATCAGGGCGCGCATAGTTACTAAGATTAATATCTAAATTATGCTTAAAAAGTTTTTGAAGAATTGCATAACAATCCTTGACGCCATGAATAAATTCCTGACCAAGAAGATGATCATAATCCAAATAGCCTTTAAGAAGCGCAGGATGCTTAATTGTATGGTCTGTCATTGCAAGCTCACTGTTGGGAAGTCTGGTGGAATAAACATACGACCCGGCGTTTGGAAGTTCTGTCCATCTAACATATCACGAAGTTCCAAACCAATGGTAGGTTTAACCATGCTACCAACACGGCTCACGCGCCATTGGCTTCGACGATACACAGGAACATCATCAATGATGTGTTGCTTCAGGACACGGATTCTAACAACGGTGGCATTATCCAGCAGTCCTTGGTTTACAATACTAGAGAAGACACCTTCTGGATTGAACAAAGTTAATTTAGGACGAGCAACTTCATCATCGGCATATGTTCCTACACCTTCAATCTTAATCCCTGTACCTTCATAAGTATGACCCTGCCAATCAACATCCTTATCTTTTTTCAGGTAAATTTTCGTTACCTTATCAGAAAGAATAATTTCGAAAAGATCAACATAAGCGTCAGCCTCAAGTTCTTTACTATCTTGGATATGTTCAATCGGAACGGGATCGCCAGTACAAGTAATAGTTTGTAGCTTGTAATAATTGACACCGTGTAGAATTTCAAAGGTTGTAAATGGAACAGCAATACCAACGCCTGTAATAACTTCAGGCAAATAAGCAATCAGTTCAAAACGAGCAGTGGTCTCAACCTCAATTCTATTTACTGGCCCTTGAAATACTAGAGGGTCATAAAGCTCGGACTCAAACAATGTATTAGGAACAGAAAGGTTTACTCCCGTTTGAATGGACGGAAGATAACCAGTTAGTTCAAATAGTCCAAATTGTGTTTCATCAAACGCTTTATAAACTTGCTCGTTAGCATCGTCCGAAAACAAATATTCCGTATGATCATCGTCTACGAAATAATAGTTGTCGTTGGTATCGACAAGATTCTTCTTCCCCGTAAGGTCGAAAGTTGTATGAGGTACGACGATGTTTACCATTTAATTCCTCTGTTCCTAAAGGAATTAGGCTGCTACACCAACGCCGAATACACCGTTAGCATTGAAGGTTAGACGGAATTCTGTACCGCTACCTGCGCTTTCGTCTTGACCGAAATCGATATAGCAAACAAGTTTATCTCCAGTCGAGGTGTCATCATAGATAACTGCACCACGGGCTGGTCCAAGAGATCCACCACTAGCAGTTAGAGATACATCGTCGGCATCCCACTTCGTCAGGTTATTACCGGAATCGAAATCCCAAGTCAAACCACTAAGAGCAACACCACCTGTGGTATAGCCGTTACCGTTTGCCAGTTCGACAGCACCAAGATCGGTCTTCTCATCATGGTCGTCATCAAAAGTATAGCCGTGAACAAGCATGACCTTGAAGGTATGACTTGCAAGATTGATGTTGTTGTTACCAACATTCTTCCAGAATTGATTGTAGAATTGTACGGTGATTGCCATAATTATCTCCTTATGGAATTTCTAATAGTTGAACTGTGAAATCTTTAGTTACTCCATGACCGCCCTTAACCCCATCTGGTTCTGGCAGCGGCTTCTGGAACTGGACCTCTAGAAGACCATGAACAGGATGATCATATTTAAAAGTCTTATGCATCTTATGCGTATGATAGAAATTAATCAATCTCATCATGTTAATCTGAGGATGAGTATCAGCATCAATTGTACCATCGTCGCTCATAAAGAACTTCAACAGTGGAAAAGAAAGAACAAAGGTTCTTTGATCTGGGTCTGGTGAAGGTGATGAAAATACATATGACCCACCCAACTGTAGCCTGAACCCTGATTCTGGGTTCTGGGTTTCAACTGTATGGTATGGGAAATCAAAGGTTTCCATTAGCCCCCCGCAATAATCGACTTAACAAGTTTCTTGGTCTGACCACCACGGCTCATGTCTTCAGCAATTGTGACAAGAACATCTTGTTTTGTCAACGTTGGTTTCTGTTCTGGGCTAACAACATAGACATTTACAATGCTTGGAGTACCGCCAGAATTACCCACTTGAGGGATAGAATCCATCAAAGGCTGGCTGATCCGACGATTACCCATAGCATTAATACGGTTTAGGTTGTCCCGACCAATAGCGTCAACAGCAGAATTACGAAGAACATATTCGCCCTGACGAGCTAGGATCAGTTGGTTATCCCGCCCTACATCCATGCCTGTAGCGGCACGAACTGGGCCACCTGTATAAAGCCCCGCCGTTGCGTCCAGATAGCTTCCGATACCAGCGTTGGTGTTTGTATCAAAAGTCTGCCCACCGCCCCACAGGCTCCCCAAAGCTTGCCCACCAAGACCCATAACAGTGTCGAGGAGCTGACCCCCAAACTTATTGGCTGTGATCTTGAGCATACTTTCAAGGATGGTAACGGCCATGTCACGGAAGCCCTGACCTACGGTCTTGGTTCCTCTAGCGACATCCCCGACAAAATCTCCAAAGGCTGTACGGCTATCATCTAGAACACCAATAATGTTCTCACGAATATTGTAAGACCATTGTGATTGGATCGACATAGATTCACGATAGCTAGAAATCGTACTCTTGATTTGCTCAGTCAATGTCATATGAGCTTCAGTTTCAATACCCATACGGGCATTGTACTGATCCTGAAGATCGTTCAATTCTTTAATTAAGGCAGTACGTTTCTCCAGCGTGTCGTTTACTTCTTTCTGAGCAGAAATATATTCAGTCTTTGTCGCTGGGTCTTTAGAATTTAACGCTCTACCCTTCTCACCAACAATACCACCTTGAGATCTCGCAAGATTTTCAACAGCCGCAATAACGCCCGGCAGAGCATCGAGACGAGCTTTGATAGCTTGGGTTTCAAGATCTTTCTTCTTGTTAGCAAGAGCGTATAGTTCAGCATCACTATACTTACCTCGTAGACCACCACGGTCTAGGTCCAAGGACTCTGATGTAACATTATCAATATTCTTCGCTGCTCTATCTAGCTCATCAGTAACATGACTGTATGATCTTTCAACTTCGGCAAGGAAATTTTTAGACGCCTCAACGACTGGGTTAATAGCATTGATGGTTGTCTTTGTTTGTTCAGCAAGATGATCTTGAGCAACGTGTACTGCACCATTAATGTTAGCCTTCATACCCTCAATCTGAGTATTAACATCAGCTTCAGTAACACTCATACCCAACATACGTTGAAGTTGGTAGAGAGCAGTGCCTGTGTTGTCAGTAACAAGCTGGAGCATGTCCGCTTGGAACTTTTCAATATACGTTTTCAGTTCTTTCTCAGCGTCAATAGCAGCTTGTGAACCTTGAGGAGCATTGGCATATTTCTTTTGCAGCTGAGAAACTGTTTCATTGAAAACTGAAATACGCTCTTGCAGTGTTTGAAACAAAGTTGTCGTCTCAAACGCCTTACTCATTTCTTCTTTAGCACCCACCAGATAACCAGTAGTTGTTTCAAGAATAGTATTCAAACGAGAAATAATACCAGTAGTTACTTCTTGACGGTACTCAAGATCCATAACAAAAGCTTTGTCAGCTTTACCGCCGTTGTTTACAACAGCTTGCAACCTAACAAGTTCATTGTTAACGTCACCTTGGTTTTTATAAACGCTATTTAAAATAGCCTGTGCTTGCTGTTTAATAGCAATCAGTTGTCCTTGGCCTAGATTTCCTAGATTAGGCAACTTACTAAGTTGGGCTTGTAAGTTAGCTTCATTGAGAGTGTTACGATATGATGTCTGAATTAAAGGATTCTTCTCATTAGGTGAATCACTATATTGGCTCAGTTCTCTATCAATATTAACCTGCTTCTGAGATTCTGCCCGGAACTGTGTTGCTTGCGCTTGGAACAAACGAGCACGACCGCTAAGGGTTTGTTGAAGTTGCTCAAGAGAAGTCTGTGCCATCTCTTTACGAAGTTCACGCAGAGCATCAATGAGATCCTCAATACTTGGTTCAGTTTCATTCTTAATCTTAAGACCAAGCGAACCAAATTGTTGTTGAAGGCTAACCATCTCAGTGTAGACTTCACTTGGGCTTTCTTTCAACTGAGCAAAGCGACTATCAAGACGCGCAATGTTTTGTTCTACGGAACCAATACTTTCGTTTGTAGAAGCATAAACACCTTGGGCCTCATCAAGGGCAGCTTTAGATTTATCAACATTCTGTGCTAGGTTATCAAACCCATCGGAGGCAAAAGAAACAACTCCAATCAGTGTCGCAAAAACAGCAGTTAGAGCAAGGAGTGGAATTAAGAATCCTCCCGACGCTGCGGTAGCCGCAGCTCCTGCAACAGCCAAACCTTCTGTAGCCGCAGTCATACCAACAACTGCTACGCGAGCAGCCATCAAACCTTTAACAAATCTAGTCAGTGAAAGTGTAATAACAGATAGACCAAGGCCAGTTACAATTGCCCCACTTAATTTCAGAAGGTTTGTATTCCAGTCTGCGATCCAACCAATCACATCGGCAAGAGCATTTGCCAGCACTTTTAAGGAGTCAAGAAACGGTCCTGACATTTTGTTAATAAGAATACCGAAGTTGTTTGCCAGCTTTAGTAGGATATTGGCGAGAGAACCCATCTGCACTTCGTTAGCTTTGGCAGCGGCATTAGTATATAGAAACGATTCCCGAAGCGTGTTAATGAGTTCTGGGTTCTTTTGAATAGCAGCAAAAGCCGCAGCCGAGCGAACCTCAAAAGCTTCAAACGCATTAGCCGTACTGAAGCCAGCATCGCGTAGGGTGTTCATAACACCGACGAAACCTTTGCTTTGAATATCCACATCTTGTGCGGTCAATCCAATACGCTGTAGAACCTTCTGGAATTTCTCACTTGGATTTAGAAGCTCAGTCAAAATTTGACGGAGACCAGTACCAAGTGTAGAACCTGCTCTAATACCAGCGTTGGACATAGCACCAAGAATTGCCGTAGTCTCTTCAAACGTAAGACCAGCATCAGCTGCAATGTTACCTGCGTATTGAATACCCTGTGCAAGTTTATCAATTGTCAATTTCGTCAAGTTAATAGAACCAGTCAACACGTTTGCGACATGATCCATATCTTCTGCACGAAGATTGAAAACAGAAATAACAGATGAAGCAACGTCAACAGAAGTTGCTAAATCCGAACCAGTGGCGGTTGCAAGAAGAACAACGCCCTGTAGTGATTCTCCAATTTGTTTTGCAGAGAAACCAGCTTGTCCTAAAATGATCGCACCTTCTGCTACTTCTACAGCAGAGAAACGAGTGTTCTTAGAGACTTCAATAATTGTCTGTGACAGACCAAGCATCTCGGTATCTGTCGAAGCAATCGTAGCTTGCAAGTCTTTAATAGTTTTATCAAACTGCAAAACGAACTGAGTACCATATTGGAAGAGGTTAAACAGTTGGTTCATCAATGTGTAATTCAGCAAGAGACTTGCTTGAATTTTAAACAGTGAGGCTCCACCATCACCGATGGCGCGTTCCACAGCGAAGTCACGAGACTGTTGAGCCTTCTGTTGCAACGTCAAAGGAGCAGTCTTAGCTGCTTCTTTCTGGATGCGGAGACGTTGCTTCAAAGTATCTTGATCGAAAACTCTTTGAAGTTCAGCTTGACGTTTCTGATAGGATCTTTGTTGAGCTTCATCTTCTTTGAAGGCAGCAAGAATATCCGCCTTGCGAGCTTGTCTTGTAGCCTTACTAAGATCCGCTTGGCGGCGAGTAGTTAAAGCATCTGCCTGACGAGCCAGACGGGCTTCATCTTGAGCAATACCTTTAAACGCTGCCATACTATCAGCACGTTTTTGGCGGAGACGTTCAGTGTCAGCACGTTGTTGATCAATAATAGCTTGCTTATTAAGACGAATAGCTTCTTGATAAACTAACTTCTCTGCCTTCAGACGGTTCTGAACATCAGGATTAGTTTTATCGACGCGCTGTTGGAGTGAGCCTTGCTGAACTTGAGCAAGAGTCTTTTGGAATTTAGTTAGTTGCTTAAGAGCAATGGTAAGGTTTTCACCAGCTTGGGTGAAAGCAGCGGCGATTTTATCTGCGTCACCACCAGCAGCGATAAGTTGTTTACCCAGTTTTTCAACAAGCTTGGTAGCTTGTTGAACCCCTGTAACCTCCATCGGTACCTTAATAAAGTCATCTGACATTAACTATTTTCCAAATACCGCAGCGATCTGAGCATGGGCTTCCTGACTGTTTCTTGGTGGCTTAGGTTTAGACTTTCTGCCACCCAATGCACTGGAAACAACCAGAGATAGTATCTGCATTTCCTGTGTGGATTTAGCTTGTTCAAAGCCCAACTTGAGCTTCAATTGTGTGCTTAAATCCTCTCCTGTATTTTGCCACAGAATCAGATCTACGTCACTGATTCTGTTGCCGAATGCCCAGCTAATTGCTTCTGGCTCGCTAAGGTTTTTAAACCACTCATAGAGTCCATTAATTTCATCAAAGTCCCCGACTGGTCCGTCCCGATCACCATCAGGTGACGAACGGTTTCCGTAAAAAAATACAGGACGTGCTCTGTAATCCAGTTCATTAGCTTCTGACCGTCTTCAGTACTAAATTTAAATTCGGTCAGTTCGTAGTCTAGAACTGGTTGACCACGAGGGGTGCGAGGACGCAGTGTCTCGGTCATCAAAATATCTTGAGCAACCAGATCAACGTACAATTGGCTAAGGTCAGGAAATTGTTGAGAAATTTGGGCTAGTCTACGAACAAGTCCAGCGGACATAAACAGTTCAGTAGGTACCATTTCGGTTTCACCCGGCATGGCAATATTGATCGTCAAGCGATCTGAAGGTTTTTCAGTTTTGGTAGGTTCGGTCATGTTTAGCTCCCATAAAATAAAACGGCCATCCCTAGTATATAAAGGGATGGCCGACGCTGCAAGTATTATCTATGGGAGCTAAGACTTTACGAGCGTTTTAGTTAGGATTTGTACAGCATAGCTTGGTTACCATTGAATTCTTCAAAGAAGTCATCTGTGGTAACAAGGTCGTACACTGTGAATTCGATAGGCAAGTTTGCGAAGTCGCTTGACGTAAACGCAAGGTTGAAGCCTTTAACGATACGGATTTTAGGGATCAGAAGCACGATCTCTTCACCGTTAGCCAGCTTACCTGCGATCTTAGCAGAGTAGTATGGCTGGTCGTCTTTGGATCCAACACCGATGGCGTGGACTTTCTTAACCTGAGCACCGTTTACGATGTCTGGAAGAGGACGATCAACAGTTAGAACGTTACCTGTAACAACTGTAATCTTACGAACAACGAAATCGCCTTCTTCATCGTTGATGATCATAATGTTACTTCCGACCGTTAGTCCGGTTGGGCTGGTAACAGTTAGTTCATCTGAACCCGGTGAACCACCATCAACTGCGCCGTTAACGGTAGTCGTGGTATCGAAGTCACTCATCGTATCGGCACCTTCAAGACCCAGAGCATAAGCAAGGTTCTTAGCGGTGTATTCGTAAACTTCCATCGTGCAACGAACTGGGTTCGAGGTCATAACAGACATAACAACGCTGTTCTTAACGCCTTGAGTTAGTTCAGTATAAGATGGATCTGACGTGGCTGTGAAGTTCTTCACAAGACCAATAGAGTGATCAGTTGGATTGAGATCATAAAGGTCTTCAGCAGGACCGATCATAACGGTTGCTGTTCCTAGCATGAATTCGTTTGTATTTGCTAAACCGGGCATAGTTGCCTCCTAAAAAGTTTTTGACTATCTATTTATAGCATGATAATCTTTATATTCAAAAAGATTTATTAGGGGTATTCAATGGTAATTAGAGCTAAAAAGATTCAAAGAAGTGTTCACTTTGACCCCGAACTGGATGAGATTATTCGGCAGCGCAGCATAGTCAATAACCGTGGATTCTCCAATGAGATTGAGAACATGCTGAGAAAACAACTCCAACACGAAGCCCAAACCAATAAAGAAGCTATTGCGGGTCGATCAACCCGGACCCCAACTGAATAGCCAGCATCTGGATAGGACGAGTCTCAGTACGCGCTACAGGCAGCACAGACACACTTTCCATTAGCACTAACTGCCCAAGTGTCTGGACTGTATTACCACTCTGGCGAACAACATCCATAGCCTTGTGACCGGGACGAAGTAAATCAAAAAGTCCGTCAATAACAGGTGTAAGCCGTGCAAGATTTTTATCATCGGCTTTTGTACAGACAGCGATATAACAAGTCACTGTGTACATTTCAGAATTATTCTCAATAGAGAATTCACCAATCCCAATTAGATCTTTGTTTGGCAACTCATTAATCGTTGCATGCGCGTCAAAATCAAAGACATCAAACTTTGATGCAAGACCATTATTTTCAATGTAGTCCTTGCAGAACTTCAGAATAGATTTCTTTACGTCGGTGTAAATCATTTCTTACTCGCAGTCAATGAGCGTTTAACAACGGCTGTAGCTTTAACATACAGCCACCAATTCATATAGTGTACCAGAACTGGGCGGTCTCTCCCACCTCTGAAGTTGGTCATCTTCATGGAGATCTTTTCTGAGAAATAGCGATTCTCCTCAATCTTCATGTCCTTAATGCTTTCTTTTATCTTAGGGTATAGATCAACTTTCATAATAGCTTTTAGATTCTTGATCTGGTCTTTAGCAACAAAACGCCCCTTGGTTGTTCTGGCTCTACCACCCTCTATATAAACCTCTTGGCCCTTGTAAGTACCGCCTTGGATTACAGAAATAAGTGGTTTGCCAAAAGTAGTAACTGCCTTAGAACGGAGCAAGCTCTGTTTTAATCCACCAGTAAATTGATAGAAAGCACTTGGAGAAATATTCTTCAGAGCCTGTCTCTTACGAGTATATGAAGCAGCTAAAGGTTTCCATCGTGGTGTAAACGCTCCCAAACTAGGAGGAGAGTTAACCCCAATAGTTTTTTGTACGAGTTCAGTATAGAAACGTTCTTGTAGTTTTCCAAGATTAACTTGAACTTGTTTAACTTTGTTATCAATCACTTTGTCAAAACGCTTATTGACAACAGAA
>Ga0172380_10001739_pt1 | contig 36893 bp, 44 predicted proteins | sample Leawe162metaG_FD_119747 | JGI IMG/M metagenome (GOLD analysis project Ga0172380, IMG submission 119747) | Leachate microbial communities from a municipal landfill in Southern Ontario, Canada - Leachate well 162 metaG | ecosystem: Engineered > Solid waste > Landfill > Unclassified | place...
CTCCCGGCGAGCACGCACAAACTCAAAATTTGAAATCATAGGGGTGGGGTCTAAGTGAAACAAGAAAACCGTGGCGGAGCAAGGCAAGGGGCAGGCCGAAAAAAAAATGAAGCCGTTGCCTTCTCTAATTCTTTCAAGCGGAAGGCGATGAAAGCTCTAAAAGATGTGGCGGCGGCTCTTGAGATGACAGACCCCTTTCAGGCATTAGCTACTTTAGCCCTCAGTGACAAGATCCAGGACACCGTTCGGCTCGGAGCCTGGAAAATTTATTCGGAAATGAATGTGGTCAAGGAATCGAAGCAGGAAGTGAACGTGAACAAGTTGGTCAAGCCTCAAATCTATCTTCCTGAACCTATGGATATGCCGGAAGAGGCGCGGCTAAAACTCGAAGAAGCTGCGGCGAGGATGCACTGATGCAGATATGCGTGGCTGGATGGTATTTTAATAAGTCTCTTTGCATGATGCTTTGGGAATCGATGCACCCTCAGTTTATTGTCTGCCACCGGAAACCCCCGACAGAATACAGGATGATTCCCTGGGTTCTTATCGAAAACATCGGCCTCGAATGGCACTGTTATCAGTGGTTCCTCGAAAATATATGGGATGGTAAAAGTTCCGTGCTCTTCATGCATGATGACGTTCAGGTGTCAGGCCCCGATGTTTTTGATGAGATTGAGAGCATCAAGGCCGAGCAGGCTTTTATTATGTCAGGACCGAAACAGGAAGAACTTAACGACCGGGGCCACGGGCGTGGGATTTACTGCTCGGCTCGATTCCTGAAATGGTTCATGAGCCAAGGCGGGTTCTGGTACGACGCTAAGAACCAGGGCCTGACGCGCGGCAAGCCGAAGAACGGGGAAGAGGATTACAACACGGCCGCAATAAAATTTTGGGAAATGGCGAAGAGCGCTCCGATGGAAACGGATGTCCGCGTTCACATTCCTGGGTTCAATTCGGCCTACCGCGGCGAGTACAAAGGGGCATGGTTTAATGTATGAGCGGAGAGATATGGAAACCGCATCCGGGAATGCAGGAAAACGCAATCCGCCGTTGGGAGTTCGAAGTCTTCCTGGGCGGCGCGGCAGGTCCGGGCAAAACCGATGTGATTCTCATGAAACCGCTCTATTGCATCGAGTTCCCGAAATTCCAGGGTGTGATTTTCCGGCGCACGTTCCCGGAGCTCGAGGAAATTATCGACCGGACGAAAAACTGGTATCCTCTTTATGGCGGTGAATACAGCGAATCAAAGACCAGGTGGAGTTTCGAAAGTGGCGCAAAGATCAAACTCAGCCATATGCAACACGAGGATGACAAGTACCGGCACCAGGGCAAAGAGTACCAGTACATTGGATTCGATGAGGCGACGAAATTCACACCAACTCAATACCTGTACCTCTTCTCTCGTGCTCGAAGCACCGATCCGCGCATTCCAATCCAGATTTACGCGGCAAGCAACCCTGGCGGCGTCGGGCACCAGTTCATCAAGGATCGATTCAAGATCGGACTCGATGGTTCAGGCACAACTCTATTCGATGAAAAATCAGGGCTATCCCGGATCTTCATCCCCGGACTTCTCGAAGACAATCCTTCTCTCACCGTCAATGACCCGACGTACATCCAGCGACTCGATATGCTGCCCGAAATTGAGCGGATGCGGTTGCGGTACGGCATTTGGGATGCCTTCGAAGGGCAGGTCTTTCAGGAACTCAATAAGCAGGTTCACGGGTGCGAGCCGTTCGATATTCCGCCTGAATGGGAGCGGTTCAGGACGATGGATTGGGGGTACTCCGCTCCGTTCAGTGTTGGCTGGTGGGCGGTGGACTTCGACGGGCGCTTGTACCGCTATCGGGAATGGTACGGGGCTAAAAATGATGGTTCCGGCAAGTGGCAGGGTCTAAAGATGAGTGATTCCGAAATAGCGCGGGGAATCCGCAAAATAGAGGAAGATGCCGGGGAATGGGGAAAGATCAGGCCGGGTCCCGCCGATCCGTCTATCTGGTCGAAAAAGCGGAGCAAGCAAGGGATAATAGGGCCGAGCACGGCGGACGAAATGGCGCGGGATAACGTTCACTTCATCAAGGCCGATAACGACAGGATAGGCGGAAAACGGCAAGTCCATTCCAGGCTTAGACTCGAGGAGGACGGAACTTCAAAACTTTGCGTGTTCAATAATTGCACCGATTTTTGGCGGACGTTCCCGCTTCTAAGCGAAGACCCGAAGAATCCGGAGGATGTGGATTCGGAAACCGAGGACCATATTTACGATGAAGTTCGGTACGCCTGCATGTACAAGCCGGTCAGGCCGCGCCGCGCCGTTCCTTCGGACGCCGGGTCGTTCCAGTCTGAACGGCGCAAGTATATCAGGGCCAAACAATACGCGATGCGCCACGGAACGAGCTTGGCGGCGGCTTATGGGAGAGTATAGTGTCTAAATCCAAGACTAAACCCGTTAAAACCGACGCCGAAGAGTGGCTGGAAAGAATCGCTCGCGCCAAGAAAGCGAAAGAGGAATGGCGCAAGAAGTTTCGGGTCGATCTGGCGTACCAGTATTTCGAGGGAATCCAGCGGCCGGCCAATGTGCCCGAACAGGAATGGATTACCATCAACATGATCTATTCCATGCTCCAGGCCGAGCTTCCCACGCTCTACAGCACCGACCCGTATTTTTATATCAGCCTGAAAAAGAGCTACACGCCGAACCCGATGGACATTCCCCTGTTCGAGCAGCGGGCAAAAGTCCGGCAGGCCATGCTGAATTACCTGAAAGGCGAGCTGAACCTGAAGAAAAAGGCGCGTCTTAGCATCTTTGACGCTTATTTTCAGTACGGCGTCTTTAAGGTCCACCTTTACGCGGATCTGCTCGAAAATCCGGCCTACGGCAACCCGTTCGCGGATGATGAAACCAATATCGTGATGCTTGGCGAAGACGGGATGCCGATCATGCAGCCTGAATACCTGCCGGCGAACCAGACTTATTGCCTTTCTAGGCTCCATCCGGATGATTTCCTGGTGGATGAAGAGGCGGGACCGCTCGGCGACGATATTGCATGGAAGGCACACCGAGTCAAAAGGCCGGTAGATGATGTAAAAGAGGACAAAAAATACCAGAAAAAGGGCCGGGATTCCGTTCAGGCAACAGAAATCAAGGACGAATCCGACAAAGAGCGCGAACAGCGCAAAACAGGCGGGTTGCTTACCTCTGATTCCGACAAAAAACCCGACATTGTGACGATTTGGGAAGTGTGGGATCGCAAAAACAAGAAATGGCTCACCGTGGCCGAGGGTTCCAAGGAATTCTTGATTGAGCCGGAAGAATTCCCGCCCGGAATCGAAGATGACCCGTTTTGTGACATTCGCTTCACGCTCCGGGACGATTCCTGGTATCCGCTTCCGCCCATTTCGCAGCTTTTGGACTCCCAGCGTGAGTATTGCCAGAACCGAAGTAAGCGTATGGTCCACCGCAAGCGATTCAATCGCAAATATTCGATGTACGATGCGGCCTATAATGACCCTATGGAAGCGGCAAGCAAACTTGAAAACGGCGAAGACGGGACCGTGATCCTCCAGCAGCAACCGGGGCAATCCGTCTTCCCGATCCAGGATGCTCCGCTCGACCAGAGCGAAATAATCGAACTCAGCCATCTACGGCAGGATTTCGCGGACCTTTCCGGAGCCGGGCCGAATCAGCGCGGAAGCACTCAAGGCGTTGACTCCGCAACCGAATCAGGAATTCTCGAAAAACGGTCGTTAATCCGGGAAGGCGACCGGCGCGGGTTGGTTAAGGATTTCGTCGTTGATATCGCCCGGAAGCTCGATCAGCTTATTCAGGCGAACATCACGCAGGACCAGGCCATTAAGGTTACGGGTCCGCAAGGGGAATTCTGGGAATTTGTCCGCCAGCAGGATTACGAACCGATTGCCGGGGAGTATGAGTATAACATTGACGTAGGCTCGCAATTATCGCAATTGCCTGAAATCGCCCGCGCTCAGTTCATCCAGTGGATCGGGGCGCTTCAAAGTTTCCCGCAAGTGCTCCTAAGCAAGTCGTTATTGAAGAAGTCGGCTGAAATGTTCGAGATCCACGACGAACTTTTGATTGAGGAACTTTTTCAGATCGGCCAGCAGATGATGAGCGGCCAGATACCGGCGCCCGGTAATTCCGGGAGTGCTCCGGGTTCGGCAAGCGGCAGTCCGCTCGCGGGGATCGGCGGCATGGCAATGGGAATGAATAATATCCGAGGCGGTGCATAATGCCTATTTACGATTACGAGTGCCCCAACTGCGGAATCCAGCGCGACATATGGGCCAAAATCGATGAAGAGGAAAAGCTGTGCGGGTGCATGCTCTGGATGAAACGCATCATATCCGCAACGCGAGGGAATGTGGGTCTGAAACCGTACTGGGATGAAAACCTTGGCCCGGAACCCGTCTACGTCACATCGAGCCAGCACCGCAAGGAACTCATGCGCGAACGAGGATTGGTGGATAAATACATGAGTACAACAACTCAGAGGTGGGTATGAGAGTTTGTGAACTTCACCGCGAAAAGGCAACGGAAACGCTGCAATCCATAAATGACGGAGCAGAATACGATCTTTGCCCGAAATGCCGGGCGATGATGCACGATATTTTGAACGGGAAATCAGAACCGCAACCTACAGCGCCTTTAAAAGAGGTAAGGCCCCGTGGACGAAAAAGAGCTTCTGGAACTTCTAAAGCAACTGAAAAATCGACTGCCTGACTTCTACCGGCACGTGATCGGTATGATAAGGGCGGTTCTTTCAGCGCGTCCCGCCAAGTAGCCGCACGCAAATAAACCAAACCCAAGCACGCCCCGGCCTCCTTGGATGAAATCAATGGAGGTCTGTTATGTCAGAACTGGCAACCGGCACCCCGGCGATTACGGAAGGACAAGCCGGCGCGGCAACAACCGAAACCGCGCCGGCCCCGGAAGTGTCACAGGGACAAGCCGCGACTCAGGAAAGCACGGGCACCGGACAAGCCGTACAGGCACCCGCACCCGAAGACATGTTTTTTGATCCGAGCCAGATTCCGCCTGAGTTGATGGGCGCCTACAAGAACATGCAAAAGGCGTACACCCAAAAGACTCAGAAAATCGCGGAACATCGGCAGAAAATCGAAGCCTACGACCAATTTATGCGCGACCCTGTAACGAATCTGCAACAACTCGCGGGCCAGTATGGGATGAGTTTAACCCGTGCCGAAGCAAAGCAGGTGATCCAGCAGCAAGGCCAGGGGCAGGGCGATGATTGGGACAACTTCCAGCCCAAAAACTGGGGGGAGGCGTTCAACGCCTTTAAAGAACGCGCTTTCGCGGAATGGTCCCAGTCAATTCAACCTCTTGTCGGCTCTGTGCAGAAGATGCAATCGCGGAACGTTGAAGCTGAACTTACCAAGATCGATCCTCAGTGGAAACTCTACGAAGACGAAATGTCCGCGAACTTGCAGGCTCACCCCACATTGGTGAAGGATATCGACAAGCTCTACATGCTATCGGTGCCAAAGGAAGTGTGGGCGGCGCGGGGGACTCAACAGGCGTTAAAAAAGGTCGAGGCGACGGTGCAAGCCGCGCACGTATCGGGAAAAGGACAGACCTCCAAAACGGTGTCCGCCCCTAAAAAGGCGGCTAACTTTGACGAAGCAGTCCAGGCTGCACGGGAAGAACTCGCGCGGCAGGGCATCAGACCGTAAAGGGGAGGCCGAACAATGGCTACAATAGGCAGCACGAACGCCCCTACCACGAATACCATCTATTACGATAGCCTCTTGAGCACCACGCTTATGAACTACCGGAGCACGATGGTTGACAATATTTTCAAGGCGAACGCTTTCCTTGCGGCGCTGAAAAAATACGGGGGCATCGAGTACCAGGACGGCGGCGAGCGGATAGCACAACCGCTCATGTATGAGGAAAACAATACCATCAAGAGTTTTTCGGGATACGAACAGTTTGATGTGGTCCCTCAGGACGGCATGACCACTGCTTTCTTCCCGTGGAAAGAAGTTGGCGGTACGATCACCATTTCCAGGCTGGAAGAACGGCAGAATTCCGGCGAGGCCCGGCTGCTCAAACTGCTTGAAAAGAAAATCATGCAAGCGGAAATGAGTCTCAAGGCCGAAATCAACCGGCAAATTCTGCGCGGCACAGTATCAAGCGGGACGTTCGTTCCCGGCAACTCGGCAAAGGATCTTCACCCGCTCGGATACTTTCTCCGCAAGGACCGGACGACCGATCCGACAACCGGTGGCAACGTCGGGGATATTGCTTCGGCAACGTATACCTGGTGGCGGAATCGTTCGGTTGATTTCGGATCGGCGGCGGCGGCTTACGATGACGCGGGCGGGGCGGTAACGACCTGGAAGGGCCTGAAAATCTATCTGTACCGCTTGTGGAATTACTGCACGCGCGGCGCCGATGGTTCCGGTCCCAACCTCATGGTCTGCAACCAGGAATGCTATGAGGCCTATGAAAACGCGCTCGACCAGCAAAAACAGTACATGGATGACGGTTTGGCGCAGATGGGTTTCGAGAACATCAAGCTCAAAGGCGGGGTGTTGGTCTGGGATGAACTCGTGCCCGATATCGAATCCGGTACGACTTCACTCACCTACGGGTCCATTTTCTGCCTCAATACCAAGTTCTACAAGTTGACCATCGACTCGCAGACGGATTTCATCACTACCCCGTTCGTGGAGCCGGAGAACCAGGCGGCAAAAACGGCAAAGGTACTGTTCATGGGCAATACCTCGGTATCGAACATGAGCAAACTCGGCGTGGGGCGCGCAATCGCCCTGGATATCGTAGCTTAACCTCTTAATTCAACGGGCCTCCCAATAGGTACGCCGTCAGTGACACGCCCGCAAGGGCAAAACGGGAGGATTCACAATGCTTTTCCAAAGAATCAACAGATCGGACGCGGAAAAAGTTTTCATCATCTGCCAGAATGTTTCCGGCAGCACCGTGACAGCGGGATATGCCGTGGTGTTCGACACCGGGGCCTCGGTTGACGGTGTGCGCGTGACCAAGGCGAGTTCAACGGATTGCGGGGCTTTCGCGGGTATCGCTGATGAGGACATCGCCAACAACGCTTACGGCAAGATCCAAATCTACGGCTACCGGTCGAGCATTTACATTTACTCTTCGACCGGATCGAGCGTGACCGGCGACGGTCTGACTTGCGTTGCCCACTGGGGCATGACGCCCGCAACTTCGAGCGGAACCAGTAAACAGTTCGGGTTTCTGTGCGAGGCTATCACGGCGAGTTCTTCGAGCCAGTTCGCAACGACCAAAAAGGCTTTTATCCGCGCTCTGTAAAGGAGGCGATTTTGAAATTACTGTTCCTCGATAGAAGCACGAAACTTGATTCTATCCACGACCTCAACACGAGGGCGAGGGGCGGCATGGTATCGTCGCTCTTCATCCTCACCAATTTACTTTCCGAAATGGGGCATACCGTGTTTGTACTGGCGGACATTGGAAATCCGGGAGAAACGCAATCCGGTGCAAGATGGTTCCCCGTAGAGCAATACCGGCTTTTCTCCAGTTGTGATTTCCTCATTTTCAATCGGGGGACGGGTGGGGGCCTTCCCGAAGTGAAGGCAAAACACCGAATCCTCTGGACTCACGACTTGCCCCATAACGGCTTCATTCCGGACCCGAATATCATGGGCGCCTTCTCGGCCACGGTGTTCATGAGCAAGTATGCTGAACGGGTCTGGAGGGCTTTTTACCGCACAATAGGCAAAAGCTACACTATCCCGAACGGGGTTGACAAGGAACGCTTCCGGCCGGCGATATGCAAAGACGAGAATTACGTGATCTACGCCAGCGCCCCGAACCGTGGGTTGAAGCGCCTTCCGCTCATTTTCGAGGCGGTGCGAAACCGGACCCGTCCCGAGCTACACATGACGGCTTTTTCGAATATGGCCCAGATGCATCCGAATGAAATAGGCGAGGACGGAGACGAATACGAGTTGACGTATAAATCGGTTCGGGAAAGTGAAGTTGAACTCCGGGTACCTATCCCACAGGCGGACCTTGCCGTGGAACTTGGCAGGGCCTCGCTTATGATTCTTCCGACCGACTACCCGGAGATTTGCAGCAACATAATTCTTCAGTCTCTTTCCTGCGGGACTCCGGTTATCACAACCGGCGGGGTCGGCAGCGCGGGGGAATGGATCACGCACGGCAAGAATGGAATGCTTACCGAATTCCAGCCCCGAGACTACATGGTATACCAGATGGAAATGACCAGGAACGCCATTGAGGTTTTGAGCGACGGGAAAAAACACGCTCGGATGTGCACGAATGCGGCCAACACGAAAACCCAGTCCTGGGATTATATCGCCCGGAAATGGGACAAAATGTTCAGGAGGCTCAATTAATGCCCTGGGGAATCTCGCATAAGTACAAGTTCATCTACATCCACATTCCCAAAACGGCCGGGACAACCATCTGCTCATCCTGGGAAGGCGCATTATTGAAACAAATCTGCAAGGAAACCGGGGTACTCGGAGGGGGCCATAAATCCGCGCTCCAGATCAAGGAATCATACCCGGAGGAATTTGAGAAGTACCTGAAGTGGACGGTCGTTCGGAACCCTTATGACCGCTTCGTTTCCAAGTATTTTTACAAGCAACTCAAGCCGCGCGAGAACTTCGATCTTGAGTGGACCGATCAGGAATCCGAGGGGCTGTTGCCGCAGCTCTACTGGATAACGGATCGTGAACAGTTCCAGAAGGCAGACGGTTACGATCAATTCTATTTTCACCCGGATACGCATTACGGACGGATCATCGTTGACCGGGTGCTCCGGTTCGAAAATCTCGAGACTGAGCTGAAGGCGCTCTTTGACGAACTCGGGATCCCGGCGAGCACGAAAGTATTTCCTCATTTTCGTGAGACAAAAAAGCCGGGAATGTATCAGCCGTTTTTCGATGATCATCTTCGCGGCCTCGTAAAGTTCCTATACCGCGAGGATCTGCGGCGACTCAATTACGAATGGGAAGAAAATGGAAAATAAGTCCCTCCGCTTGAATATCGGCTGCGGTCGAAGAACAATACCGGGTTGGGTAAACGTAGATGCTTACGGCAACCCGGATGTGAAGCACGATCTGGGTGTATTCCCCTGGCCTTTTGAGGATGATTCTGTGGACGAAATTCTTGCGAGCCACATCCTGGAGCACCTTACCGACTGGTGGGGGGCCTTCAAGGAATGCGCGCGGATTCTGAAACCAGGGGGCCGGCTGGAAATAAGAGTGCCGGATGAATCCAGCAACAAGGCGGCGACCTATCGGGACCACAAGCACGTTTTCAGTCAATTCTCTTTTTTTGGCACGTTTTCATACATTGCACCGGGAACGAATGCATGGGCCGCTGAACAGGAAATATTGCCCATGGGATTGGTGTCTCATCTCCAGGTGCCGCACAAGCAATATTACTGGATGATGCACTGGCCGTTCAGGTGGCTTTTGGCATTTTGCGCCGAGCACATGCGCAATTTCATTTGGGAACAACGATTCCTCTGGGAAAAAAGGAGCACTCAATGACGTTTTACAGATGCACGTTGTGCCGGGGCGTGGTTTCACCCTGGGATATCAAAAAAGGTGTCTGCCCTAAATGCGGTCAGGCCCGGATATCTCCGACAAACTTGACCCTGTGGGAAAAGTTCATCCAGATTTGCAAGCACCCGAAAGTGTGGAGGTGGAATGGCTAATTACACCGACAAAGAGCTTGCATACTTCGATTCCATGCGGGTGTGCATCCTGTCTCCGATGGCGCATGTGGAACACGATTGGGTGCAGTCAACGATCAACATGACGGCCTACTCGTGGCAGTTCAGCTTGAGGATTTACGAGATGGGCAAACTCAGCCGCATGGTGGTGCATTGGGCGAGAAACGAACTGGCAAAGATGGCGCTCGAAGCGATCTGCCCCACGGGGGAGCCTTACTCACATTTCCTATGGCTCGATACGGATCACACATTCAAGCCGTTCCTGGCCTGCCAGCTTGCGCGGCACATGGCCGAGCACGAGGAAATAGACGCCATATCCGCCTTGTATTATGCGCGCTCTGGGAAGATCCTTCCAGTGGCCTACGTGCGCGATTTTTCGGGCGATCAGTACAAGCATTTCCCGATTGTGGAGGTTCCCGAGGGTCTTTGCGAAGTGGACGCGGCCGGCTTCGGAGCCATGCTCACGAAGCGCAAAATATTCGAGGCAATGCCTTACCCGTGGTTCTCGTTCGAGCACTGCGGGGAAGACATTTATATCTGCGCTCAGTCCAAAAAGGTCGGAATTCGATGGTTCTTGGACGGGGCAATGAAAATTGGGCACGTTGGAGAACCACCGACAATCAACGAGGACACGTACAAAAAGTACCTCTCCGAACATTCGGACGAACTCGGGGAACGTATCCGGGTCCGTCTTGGAGGAGTACCCGATGTCTCAGACATGGACGAACGCAAAACAGCAGAAAGTGTACTATAAAGTCGGTCTTTTCGATGACGACCGGGAGCCACGTTTCATCGAGGCCCCTTTCGATGTCGTTAAAATCGACGGCAAAATCTACCTTCAGCCCAAATCCCACCGGCTCGAAACCGCCTCGCTCGCTCAGGGCGTCACCGCCGATCTGGAACAAGCCCGGTTCAAACGCCAGATGTTCTACACCGAACTGAAGCCCCTAGTCGTGGAAGAGCATCAAATGAACAGCATCCACGACGACAAGACCTGGATGGGCATGCACTTCTTTGGATGGGCGTGAGAGGGGGGCAAAATGTATAATTCAATCATCGCTCTACAGGGTAATCCCGGCCCCACGTTTAAATTATTGGCTGGAGACGGGTCCGTGGGATTCGCCGCCGACAAACTTGACCACAATGGCAACCGGGCCGTTGCGGCACTTATCACTTGCGAAACCTATGGTGTGAGGTTTGGATTTGACGTAAACCCCACACCCGAACTCGGACACGTTTTAGCCACTGGCAACAGCTATTTAATGTCAGGGCCTGAGTGTGTGAAGAAGTTCCGGTACGTAAATGATGCGGCCGGTTCCAATGGGGTCTTGATGGTGACAATTTTCTATTAGGATCGAGGTTATGAAAAGACTGTTAGTAGCCGTTCTGCTGGTCTGTTTTTGCGCGTGTACGGTTCGCGCTCAATTACCTGGGTCTCCATTTGGAGGCGATAGCGGAGCCTTAAAGGGTGATGGAACTGAAAGTCCGGCGTTCGGGTCCGTAAGTATAGGGACCAAATTTACTACCGTTCGCACCGAAGCCCAACTCATCGCTCAAAAAGATTACGCCGGAACAGTTGTGGTGTCTGCGCCAATTACTCTCAGCGCCGATCTTACAACCACCTGCGGTCTATACATCAATCGCGGCTGTGCGATCACTACGACCGGATTTACCTTGACGGAGAATGGCCCGCATTTGAGCACGGGATTGTATCAGCAATATGCCGGGAGTGGGACGGTTGCGGGATTGAAATATGCATCCCCGGATTGGTGGTATTCCGGAACCGGGGACGCTGGTCCGGCTATTGCGGCAGCGGCAGCGGCACTAACTTCAGGGGGCAAATTAGAATTCACACCTGTGAAGTCTTACCCCATTTTCGTTGGTACTAGCTATGCTTCTGTGGCGGCAATAACAAGCAAAACGGGGTTGAATATTGAGGGCAATTGGGCAACCCTGGCAATAGACCAAACCAACACATATTATAACACCACTCCTCATGCTGGCGTTATCTTCTGGCTGCATGGATGTTCCAACATAACAATTAACCATTTCAATGTTACAGCCCTAAGTCGGGCAGGGAGTTTTTCGGAGGGATCGTATAGTGGTATCGACTTTGTAAGGATAGACGAAGGTACAAATGGACTGTCTATGCCCCACAACAAAGTAGATGGTGCCGGTTTGGGATTGGAGATTGGTACAACAGGCGATACTCTTCTGTGCAGCAATATAGATATAGGGATACTGGAAGTTAGCAATTCATGGTATGGTATTGCTGCACAATATCTTAGCCAGAATCTAAGAGTGGGTTTGTTGAAAACCAGTAATGTATATAGGTCATTTTTTATGACAGCAATGATATCGCCAATCGCGAACGTCAATACAGTTATCGACTCTACAAACCCACAAGGCTCCATAGATGTTCTTTTAAAAGGGTATGACGGGAATGGGTTGTCAGATTTTAAAGTTAAATATATTAGTGATGCAAGCAGTACGTCCGTTGTATCACCTGCCAGAGTCTCACTCACTTATGAAGGCACAAGCCCTATCATAATGAAAAATATTGTTTTAGATTTTGATGTGGAATTTGCTACATCCGGTACTACTGGGGCGAATGTGTTTACTGTCAGAAAATTGGTTGACGATACAACGGGGGATGACACTGATCGCGGTCATTCTCTTGATAATCTGACTATTACTGGTCATATTTCTGGCCATCCTAGTACTACGACACATATTATGGGATGTGGTGCTGCTGCTTTGGGGGCAAATAATGGGACTTGGGGTACTGGAGAATATTGGAGTAATATTAAGTTTGACCAACTTAAAATTACTGACGCATTAGATAGTATCGCGTTTGATATGGATTCGTTGGTCGATAAAGCCGTTACAATAAGCAACGTTCATTCTTTGAGTAGTATAGCTTTTTCTCCAGGCCTGGCAGGTCAACTCACGAAAGGGCGTGTTTTTTCGTATAACTCTAATTTTACCAACCAATATTATGGTGTTACATCGGCTCCGGCCATAATGACAATTAGACCATATCCCAACGGATCACCTCTTACGGTATTGCCTAATTGGTTTGGGAAAACGGTCAATAATAGCTGGATCGGTTCGTCAAATTACGTGTTTTCTATGCCGGCAGCCGTCTCTGGTGAACCTATAACTTTTGTTAGGATGGGCGCGGGGACTCTCACAATAGACCCTAGCGGCACTGAAGTGATACGCGGTGGTGGGGCTGGCAAAACTGTCTCATTAGCTGCTGGCGGCAGTGTGACATTACAGTGTCTCGTAGCGGGCACGTGGGAGATTATTTATGCCTATGGCGCTCTTACTTTTGAGGAGTAGAGTGTATAATTAATTATGCCCTGGCTGACATTTGCATTAGGCATAGCGATAGGAGCATCCTTAATGGGTTGGTTTTTCGGGTTGACGAGGTGACGTAGTGACAGGCGCTACATTGCTCACGCTTACCCGCACGGCGGTTGGCGTGGGTGTAGTCGGGATAGGCTCCGTGCTTCCGACCGGCACACAGGTTTACCTCGACAGCCTGCACGCCGGCCTATTCGCCCAAAGGGTGGGTCTATCGAGTTCAGGTCGATCCGGGCGGCCGGACAACTCGCCAACCCGAGCGCTACGGTGACGGCAAGAGATACGAGTATAGCGATTGGCAGCCGATCACCATTACGGAGTAACAGGCGCAAGTCACCCGTAGTGATATATCGTAAACGTAACTAAATTAGGTTGCGTAATTCTTCCGAATAGTGTTAAGACGGGGACTAAGTAACTCATGAACACTCTCGAAACCCACGTTTTGCGGCTTATAGGCGAGAACCTGACATCCCCGGACGTTTTTACGGATGACGATACCGGAATGGCTCAGATCCGCACTTCGCTAAACGACGCGATCCAAGATATTAACATGGTGACCGGCGGCTACTCTCGGCGGTATTGGCTATCAACAGTCGAAAATCGCGCCTTCTATCGGCTGTCGAGCGAAACCGATCACATCCTCTACATCAAGTCGGCATGGGACCGGGAGAATAAAATCAAGCTGCGGCAGACCGATTTGACGACGCTTCGGAAGCAAGATCCTGAATGGTTGAAACATTCCGGCACTCCGCTTGCCTATTGCTGGATCGGTTGGGAGTATTTCGTGCTCTACCAGGTGCCGACCGCAAAGGGCCGGGTGATCGATCTCGAATGCGTCTGTGTTCCGAAGGCATACGACAGCGACAAGGCCCTGGTGAAGATCCGGGAGCGGTATCACGACGGGGCGGTGCATTATGCGGTGTCTGAGTATTTCGCTTCCAGGGGTGACGCCGCTCGCGCCACGGAGCACATAACGAAAGGTCTGGAAGTTACGAAACTGACGGCGCTTAGACCGCAATCGCCGGAACGCACCTGGCAGTTCAAAAAAGAGGGCCAGCAATGACTTTAGCCGACTCCCTCACACGCATAAGACGCTTCCTGCGCGATCCGAACGGCGATATCTGGACCGACGACGATGTAAAAACCTACTTCAACGACGCTCAAAAAGAAGTGGCTCAGAAGGTCCGGCTCCTGACCCGGATTGAAACGTCCTATTACCCGCCGCAATATACGTGGTCATATCTGTTCGATTTCGAGCATGAATATGTTGAAGGCGACGAATACCGTCCGCTGCATTTGCACATGCAAACGGGGTCCGTTCGGTGCTACCCGTGGGAAACGGCGATCTGGCCGGAAACGATCACGACCGGAGATGACGGCGCCCGGTTCATTCATCCGTGGGAATCGGAATACTGCTCTCCCGCTGAAGCAGTCCCGGTTCCGCTGCACGCTAAATTCGAAGCAATGAAGTACGCGGCTTTCGACAATTCTCCACTCGACATGATGACCGAGCGAGAGCTAATGAAGTGGGATGCTAACTATCGCACCAGGACCGGCAAAGTTGAGTATTATTACATTCCCGACGAGTACCGCAATCAGGTGATCCTCTACCCTCGGCCTTCAACCGTTGTTTGGCAATTCGAGGACCATACCGGCACACTGGACACTACAACGGCCTACTCAGACACAAACACGATGGCTTACACCGGCGATTGGGAGCATGATTACCTCGGAACGGCTACGGGCTATTACGCCTTCCCGCTTCAGGGAGAATCTTATTTCGATTACGGCATGAGCCTCTACACCTGGGAGCAAGTTGAAGAAATCGGCGCGGAGATGCTTTTGAGTATCGGGATTCCTGAAGAAATAGGCGGGATGATCTACGATGGCGATTCGTGGCTTGACCAGCAGGACGTGGGCCTTGCGGTGGATGTGATAGACACTGATAACGCTTTGCTCATGGTTTACGACTTTTCGCCGCGCGATATCGGGTTCACGGACGGTTCCGACTTTCCGGCTTGGGCGGTAAAAACCGTGGAGCATGCGACCCTGGAACGGTGTTTCGGCGCCGATACGGATGGCTACATTCCGACCTTGCGCGATTACTGGAAGCTCCGGAAGGAAATCGGAATCAATATGCTGAATCGGGTCTACCGGATGGCATTAAATGATCGTGATTATCGGTTGGGCGGAAACGGGCAAGCAACTACTAGAGGGCGGGGATTCAGCCTCGGCTCACATTATCCGGCTGCATAAGGGGCACTGATGGCAGTACGATTCACTCCATCGGGAAATCTGGATGTGACGACCGACCCACAGGAATTGCCCGAGGTCAAGGGAACGGTCCTCACCGGTGATCCGAAAGCGGTTGTATCCGGGGCAATGACGAGGTGCACGAATCTGCACCTTGACCGCGCGGGTATCGCTTCGACCCGCAAGGGGACCAGCAAGGTAAATGCAACGGCACTTGCAAGCATCCGGGCACTGGCGATTACGTCAGGCGACAGGTACGCTTTCACCGGCCCTGCGATCTATAAGAACGAAGCCTCGATAATAAGCGGACTCACCAATGCGGACTGGTCCGCGCTGGTTTACAAAGCGTATAACGCGACCTTGGATTCCATCTTTGCCCTGAACGGAACGAATCGCAAGCGCATAACTGACGGGGTAGCGTATGAATGGGGTCTGGACGCTCCCACGGTGGCCCCCACGGTCACAAAGTCGATCAATTGGGTTTATACCCACGACTGGGAAGGTGAGAACTATTCCTACAGCACAATCCCGGCTTACACCTACGATAACTCTGAAGCGTACACAAGCGGAACGTGGGAGGCGGATTACTGTGATGATCCAACCACGGCTTATTATGCTTACATCCTGCAATCGGAGCATTATTACAGCACTCCCATAAAACTGTATTCATGGGAAGGTCAATTAATAACCGGCGTTATGAAAAGTGCTACGACCTATCTCAAACTCGATGGATATCTGCGTAAATTCACGACGCTACACGGCAATTACGATATCATGTATAGTTGGGAAGGGGAAACGCTCGACGCCGATGAATCGACCTTCCCTCACGACTATTCAAGCGAGTGGATGTACTGGTTCGAGCAAGGACTGGATGACGATGAGGCTGAATTCCAGGTAAAATACACTTGGTGCCGGAAGTCGGGAGACGTTCTGGAATGCGAAAGCAACCCCTCTCCCCCGGCGAGCCTCACGATTGATTCGGGCGGTGTGGTGATCTTTGAGGCGGCCCCGGACACGCAGGTTACTCACGCGAGGATTTACCGCACCCTGGCGGACGGTGGAAATTTCTATTATCACTCCGAAGTGGCAATAGATGCTGAATACACCGTGCTTACCAAGCGCGATTCCCAGCTGGGCGCGGAGGTAGAGATCGACCACGACAGGCCCCCGCTCGGATCGGTCGTGGCCGGTCCCAATTATGACGGATCGTGCTTCATTATCCTCAATAACAATCTCTATTACTGCAAACCGAAGCAGCCGGAATACTGGCCCGCGCTCTATTATATCGAAGTATCGAGGCCAGACGACGGCCTGATGGCCGTAACATATGTGGGTAGTCAGGCTTTTTGTGCCAGTTCATCTCAGATTTACCAGATCCAGGGCACGGGCGTTGCGAGCTTTTTCCCGCTCCCTATGAAGGCGCACACGGGCACTCTGTCGAAACAATGCTTCTGCTCGATTGTGGGGCAAGGAATTTTTCATCTCGGTATCGACGGGATCTACCAGTTCAAGATCGGGTCCGACGTTAAGATTAGCGATTCCGAATTTCAGACCGTGTTCGACGGCGAAACGGCCGGCAGCATCCCCGGCCTTAACCGCACCTACATTGCCAATTGCTGGATGATAAGCGCTGGCGGAAAATTATGGTTCGGCTTTCCCGGAGGGACTGATACTTACCCGGCCGATGTGCTGGTGATGGACTTGCAGACGAAGCGCACGGTTCATTACCAGTACCCGTTCTACATCCGGACGGTGGAGTATGACGCCGCGAACACCAGAATTCTTGCCGGATGTACGGACGGATACATTCGCGTGATCGAAGACCGGAGCATTGTCGGGGATGACGGGACGGTAATTTCGTGGCAAATCGAGTCTAAGGAATTTGGGGGTCTTCGCAAATACTTCCCACGGTTCGCCCGCTATGATGTATCGCTCGGAAGTGCCGCGACCGCGAACGGATACATCTTGCTCGACGGAACGGTAAAGCAGACTCACGCGATAACAGAAAGCCGCAAGACCCGCAAGCGACTGGTTGACGGATGCACGGGCGACCGGCTGTCCTTGCGCATGTCAGGAACCGGCGACGTTGACATTTACGGAATGGAGGCTGAATGACCCGCTATAGATTATGGCCGCTCATCGTTGAAAACGGAACTTGCAATGTGCCCGATGAAATACTCATGGGCGTTTGGAGCCAGATGGTTATCTCAGGCAAGCACGAAAAGGTTTTTTACGGCGGCACCGTGTTCAACTACGAATCATGGTTGCGGTTCGTAAAGGATTGGAAGAATCTGCCCGTGTTCGTTATCGACACGAAACGCACAAAGGTGGTTTTCCTGGCGTGGCTAAATAGCTGCGAAGACACGCACGCATTCGGTCATTTCTGCCCGCTCGGCAAGTTTACGCGCGAAGCCGTTCAGATGGTGCTCGACTTCTGGAAGTCGTTTAAAAATGGGCAGGGAGAGCAGCTTTTCGATGTTATCATGGGGATCACCCCGGAGAATAACCCGGAGGCTGTCCGGTTCGTAAAGCGGATCGGCTTTCGGGAAGTCGGCGCAATACCGAAACTCTGCAAGGACGTTTACCAGGGGATCAGATGCGCGGGGATTTTAACATGCATGGAATTATAACGCGGTACGCCTCCGGCCTCCCACACAGGGAGGCCCGCTATGGGCAGTATGTTCGGCGGCAAGGGCTCCGACGAAGCAACCACGACCACGGTTCAGTCTAATCCGTATTCGGAAGCGGCGGCTCAACTCGCCCAAGAATACTGGAGCGAAACCGACCCGCTAAGGCAGTCTCTTTTTTCGCAATATTCCGACTTCCTGGGCGGTAAACCCGTATCGGAAATGGCGGCTTACGCACCGACTTATGCGGCAGCGAAGACCGGTCTTGAGGATCAGTACGCGCTCGCCAAGCAAAACGTAATGGGATCGACCCCGGCAGGCGGGGCACTTACGAGCGCCCTTGCAAATGTGGAGGCGGGCCGGGCCTCTGATGTGGGGAGCCTTCCGGCTACGATATCGGCCAGTCTCACACAGGATCTTATGGATAAAATCTACGGGACTTCCACCGGATCGGCCGCGACATCCACAAGCGCCCTCGGCACGGCTGGGAATGCCTACGCTTCGCAGTACGCCTCTGCTCTGGGCGCGCAGACATCGGCTAACCAAATGGAAAACCAGTCAATGATGGGGTTGGGGCAGGGGTTGGGAACGCTCGGCGCTGCGGCTATGATGGGCGGAATGTGCTGCTTCATTTTCGTGGAATCCCAAGGCGGCATGCTGCACCCGGTTGTCAGGGCGTACCGCGATCAGCACATGACGGAACGAAACCGGCGCGGGTATTACTGGCTGTCCGAACAGATCGTTCCGCTCATGCGAAAGCACAAGATAGTTTATGATACCGTAAAATACCTTATGGTCGAGCCGATGGTGAAGTACGGGAAATGGTTCTACGGACTCGACCGCAAGGGCTGGATCTTCTCACCTGTTAAATCCTTCTGGCTCGGCGTCTTTAATCTGCTCGGCAGACGTCCACCGTATCGCAGAAAAGGCGGGGAGGTGGTGTAATGGGCAGCGGCGGACTTGCATTAATGTCGGGAATCTCTCAGGGATTCGCTCAAGGGCAAAAGGATAGGGTTAAAAACGAGTATCAAAAAGCCCTCATCGAACAGAGCAAGTTGCAAACAAAGCAGCTTGAGCAAGAAATGAATCTCAAAAATCAGGCTATGGAGTATGTGAAGCTCAATCCTGAACTGAAACCGGTCCTGATGGGTCTGGCGAAGCCCAAAGACCCGATGGAAGAGTGGATAATGCAGGAGCTTCAGAAAGAAAGCGGACTACTGGGGTCTGCGGCTCCCGCTACTTCACGTCAGCGGCAATCCTCACTCGGTCCAGGAATGGCTGAACTCATGCCGACCATTGGAGAAGTGGCTGAAACCAATAAACTTTCTCCGGATCTCTTTGCAAACCTCATCAATACCGAGTCGGGCGGCCGCAACGTCCAAAACGCACAGGGAACACCTTATTGGGGACCGGGGCAAGTCGGGGTTGATGCCGCCCGCGACGTGTGGGGACCGGGCGCGAAACATCCAGCGCAAATGACCTCTCAAGAAAATGTGGCAACGGCGGGGGCATATTTCCGTCAATTACTTGACAGAAACAATCAGGACGTTAACAAAGCATTGACGCATTACGGCGGGTTTGTCACGAAAGACCCTTCCGGATATATCGGCAAGGTCACGGGGGGGCAGGGACTTCCAGACATGGCCGCACAAATGCAAGTCCAGCAGGGGATGCCGAAGATCGACAAGAACAAGTTCATCCAGGGATACCTCAACAAAAAATACGGCTACCCGGAGGATGAAGTCCAGTGGCTCAAGGGAATCGCCGGGCCGAAAGGTCCGATATCGGTAGGAGTGGACAAACGAACCGGCCGGCCGCTTCCTGGGTTAATGATGGACGAATCGGTAACTCCGCAGGCTCAAGATGTCCAAGGGCCGGGCGGAATGCCCGCCAAAGCCTACTTCAATCCGTTCGACAGCACTCAGCAGGGCGGATTTATTCCGCAACCGTTCAAGCTCGATACGACGAAAGTCGAAACGGCAACGGGCACTACCGAGCAAAACAGGAATCCTTTTACGGGTGAAGTCGGAGGCGGGGTGCAGGTGGCGCCGCCCAAAGGGGAAACGTCGGGCGAAGCGGGTAAGCAGCAATTGGCGGCAACCGGCGTTGAGGCATTAGTGCAGGCCAGACAGCTTCTTTTCAGTCCTGACGGCGCCATTAACAAAACCGCACTCTTCAACTCGACCGTTTCCATGCCGTGGAGTCAGGGGCGGCAGGTATCACAGCTTCTCCAGAATGCAGCGGACGCTATCACCAGGGCGGCAACCGGTGCCGGAATGCCTGAAACGGAAATGAAGCGGTATGTTGAGCGGTATGTTCCGACGATTTGGGACAATGAGCAGACCGTGCGCTCCAAGATAAAGCAGGTCAGTTCCTTTCTTGACGGCTACCTTGAGAAAATGGACCCGACCGGCAAGCTCAGACTGCGCACCGGGAAGTCGGGGTTGACTCCCACTAAAATGATTTTCAAGGACGGGAAGCTCATTCCCGTGGGGGAATAACATGCCAATAGTCGATATTCCTGACCGGAACATTCAGATCGAATTCCCTGACGATATGTCTGCGGAAGAAATTCAATCCGTCATCCAGGCTCAGGTATTCGGAGGTCCAGCACAACCGACTGAACCCGTTGCGACTCCCCCGACCACGACCGCGATTGAGGAATCCGAACCGCTCGATCTTATGGGCATTCCATCCTCGGTCAATCTTAGTAAAGAACTGGTCAATCAGGTGGGCGGTTTTGCGGCGGAAAATGCTCCTATGATCGGGGCAATGGCTGCGCCGCTTTTGGCCGGCACAGGGGTAGGATTGCCCGTTGCCGCTGGCCTCGCCGGGTTGGGGGCTGCTGGCGGGTTGGGTGTTAAAAATGCTTTCGGCGGAACATCCCCACAAATATCCGAGCAGGATAAAACCTTGATGGACCTAGGATTACCTTTCGCGCCGTCCGGTTACGCCGGAGAAGCAGCACTTGGCGCGGGGGCGCAAGTTGGCGGAGGACTTGCCCTGAAGGTTGCCGGAAAGCTCATGGCGCCTGCGGCGGGCAAACTTACCGACGCCACAAAGTCATTCATAAATTGGGCGAACGAGCGCAACCTTCCGTTCTCGGCCGATATTCAGGGTGGATTCATGCCGCGACTGTTGCAGGGCTTGGGTGATACCGGTCTGGGCCGCTTTTTCGGGAACGCTCAGAGGCAAAAACTGGCAAGGGGTGCAACCGAAGCAGCTTCCGATATTCTGGAAGAGGTTGGCCTTCCGCAGTCCAGGGGGATTGCCGACGAGGCGATGAATTTAAAGAGTCTGTTCAAACAAAGCGTGGACCGCCCCAAAATCTATGCCGGATTCAACGAAGCAATTGGAACCATTCCAAAGGAAACCCCGGTCGATATTCCGGCTTTGTCCGGCCTTTTCGATGAAGACACCTTGGCGCTTGTGGGGAGATTATACGGCGGAACGGGGTCGAGACAGTACATAGCGGCAAAGCGGATTGCAACCAGTGAAGGCACGATCCCGATGCAGGATCTCGATTGGTTTTCGAAAAACCTCTGGAAGCAGGAAAAGGGGTGGTTCAGTTCGCTATTGCCGGAAGAAAAAGCATTCATCGGGAAACTCAAAGGTGCTACCCTCGAAGACATGGAAACTCTGGCCGTACCCGAACTGGGCCAGACTGTTGGGGCACTCAGGAAGGCGGCGGACCAAACATACAAAGACGCTTTGGAATTTCTAAATCAGACGCCTCTTGCTAAAAGTCTCGCCGGTTCCACGGAACAAAACATCCAAAGGAATTTCTTCAAGCTCTACTCCGAGCCGTACAAAAAAGATGCTATTGCAATAAGGAATTTCTTGACCACAACCGGGCAGGAAGATACTCTAAAGGCCCTTGATTCAGCTTATCTCGAATCAGTATTTAATAGCGCAACGAAACTTGTCGAAGATACCGGAGAGCGCATGTTCATGCCGGGCAAATTTATCGACTGGTATAATAAACACGGAAAAGGCGCGGCTGAAATAATGCCTGAATACAAGCCTGCTCTCGAACAATGGCTGAACATCTCTAAAAATTTGATGAAAGATTACTCTCGTATGGGCGGGAAGAGCACGGGAATTGATGCTATCCTCGGCGGCGGGGCAGCAGGCGGGTTGCTTGCCACCGGACACATGGGCGCCGGGATACTGGTACCGACCGGGTTTTCTCTACTGGCGTCTCTTGGCACAATGGGGCGCGGGAATCTTGGCTTTCTCCGCAATTATCTCTTGAAGGAAACAGTAGGTCCGATGGGTCAAAAAGCAGCCTCAGGCATAGGGCAGGGGGCGAAGATGGGAATCATGGGAATAGGTCAAAACCTTATCGAAGAATAGGAGAACCCAATGCTCGAACTGTCCACCATTGGCATTATCGCGGCTATTTGCTGTTACATTATCTGGATCATTTCGAATGGCTAAAGAATCCAAGGAACTCTACTACCTCCACGCCCCTGAAAGCGTGGACGATATGGCCTTGCAGACGAATACCGTCTTCCAGCGGCTCGCGTCCCGGCTCGATCTGATTGAAGGGTTCCTGGGTAATCCGACGTTCAAGACATCGATCAATATGGACGGCAACAGCATCACCGCCCTTGCCGATCCGTCGGAATCGACTGACGCCGTGCCGAAGTCCTACGCGGACGGTTTTCAAATACCGGTTGGATTCTGCGTTATCTCGACGGTATCAACCGACCCGGCAACGGCGCTGGGGTACGGGACATGGGCGCTTACATGCGCGGGCAGGATGGTTGTCGGCTATTCTTCCGGGGATGAGGATTTCGGGACACTCGGCGGGACCGGAGGCACTAAGACTCACAATCACTCAAACGATCCACCTTCAACCACTTCTGGCCCTCCGAGCGATGCAACGGGTCTTCTGGGTACGGGTGCCGCTGGAGCACCGACTGGCGCTCATACGCACGACGTTGACATTGCCGCTTTCGATTCGGCAGACGGGGATAACCTGCCGCCGTTCCAGGTCTTTTATATTTGGGTTCGCACCGCTTAACCCGCGCACAAACCAGGCACGCCATCAAGGCCTCCCGCAACCGACAGGAGAGGTCCATGTCCTCGATTCTTAGACTTACTCTTACGCTACTGTTATCAATTTGCATTGCATCGCCACCCGCCTTCACGGCAAGCACTGCATTCAAAAGCAAAATTGGCAAGGAGGATATCCACTACTGGGACGGGATAGAATCGACGTTCACTCGGCAAACGAGCTCCGGGGGAGCTTTATCCTTGCACAGTTTTGGTGAGGAAGTTGATGTCGCGCAGGTCTACGGCGGCGGCACTACCATGTCCGATTCCTCGCTGTCTTCGGCAATTCAGTTCATCGGAACGACCCGCAAGGCGGTGCTACTGTTAAGACCCGGTGCATGGACTATTGCGGCATCCGTGACAGTGCCGAGCAATTTAGCGGTCGTGATACCCTACGGGGCGGTGCTGACTGTCTCATCCGGTAAAACCCTCACTTTCAACGGGCCTTTCGAGGCTGGATCTTATCAGGTGTTCAGCGGAACCGGGTCGGTTTTGTTCGGTTTGAACGCGGCAGACGTTATCCGTGTGGCATGGTGGGACGGAACCGGCCCCACACTAACAGCGAATGCGGCAAACGACCATACTGCCGCGATTCAGGCGGCTGTTGACGCCGCAATGCCGATAGCTGCAATAGTCGAACTGGAAGGTGGGCACTACACGGTGACCGCGCCAATTGACTTCGATGCTATTTCAAGCACGGGCCGCCCAAATCTTAGCGGGATGACGCTTAGGGGGCAGGGGATCTACACGACTTATATAGACTCCACCTACGACGGAAAGTCGTTGAACGTAGCTGTTGATGCTAATTACCAGTATGGTTTCAACCTTAAAGACCTTTGCCTTACCGGCCCCAATGTGTTTAGCTTGCCTTACAGCAATTCCATTGGAATTTACATGAAGCGCCTTCAACATCCGTGGCGCTGGGAGAATGTGTTCATCTGGCATTTCGGCAAGGGGTTCTCGATTGATACGCTATGCGGTCCTTCCGCGATGGAAAATGTGTGGGTATCGCAATGTACGATTGGCGGCGACATCTTCGGCGCCAACAGCGATCCAATAACCGTTTCCGGGTGTACCTTCTTTAACAACGCTACCAGCCAACTCGACATTTCTGCCCCGCGCTGCACTGTTACCAAATGCGGGATATATCCCTGGACTGATGCCTATGGGATTCGAATCAAGACCACTGGAGCAGTGACCGGAACGGGGGCGCTGATAGAAGGTAATAGGTTTGAACTTCCGACCGCCGTGGCTGGGTCGTATGCTTTCATCACCATTGGGACCACAGCTGTAGATTCTGTGCATGACAACATCCGAATCAAAGGAAACAGTTTTTCCGTCAACAGCGGTAGCACGATTGCCGCTGCAATAGATGTGCAAAGCAAAGCGCGTGGTCTGGTCATTGATGACGACAACTACTACAACGAGTATGTGACCAAGCCTATCGTTTTTCGGCCTACATCGGCGGGGCACGCACCTTATGGCGAATACAATATTGGTTTTGAGCAGCACACGAGCTTTGCCAGTGTCATAGTAGATGACAGCGAGTACCTGGGGCGGCTTAAGGCCGATCCGAGAAGTAAAGGGTATAGGGACGTTTACCAGGACCTAAAGAGCGCAGCGGCGTCTGTGACCTATACGGGCACGGCCACGATGTTGTTGGAAGAGGATAAAGTCCTCTCAAATCGTGGTGTGCTCGACGCATACCTGATGACCTTGACCGCGAGCACATCGTCGGCCATTGGCTACACGGTCACGGGCGATGATACAATCTGGAGCTTTTCCTTGATGGCGAAGCAGAGCGGAGCGACGCCGCTTAACTCATTTGCTCTGCTGATTTACAATTCGACCGATGCCAAATTTGAGGCCCGGCAGACCTTCTCACTGCAACAATACTGGCGGGAATACGCTGCCAATGCCTTTCTTACGACGGGCAAAACCTACGTAATCTACGTAGACGGCCACGGTAAAGGGTCCGGAACATCGACCGGCAGCTTCGCCTTCACAACCCCGCTCGTTCGGAAATCCAGTATATCAGGAACCCTGCTCTATACTCCTTGGGGAACGCTGAACACCACGGCCGCGAATATTCCCTATAACTATAACTTGCCTCAAGGGGCCGTGTTCTGGTCGTCAGGGGCCGCTGCGGCAACGCCTGCATTCGGGACCGTAATTGGCAGGCATGACACGACCTTGACTGCCGATATCACGGGGACCGGGGCCGGGACTAGCACCATTTCTGTGGCAGCCGTAGGGTTTGTTGTGGCCGGGGATTACGTTCGCCTGGCTCAAACTGTTGCTGGAGCCAGAAAGATGATAAACAATACCACAACCGGCTACACCGTTACAGCTACCGGGGCCGGGACCATCACGTTCTCGCCGGGACTGGCGAATGGAGTTACTTGCACTTCCGGGGATGGGGTCCAGGTCTACCGCTACGGCGATGGGGCCGATGTGGCGGCGTGGACACCGTAGGAATACGGTTATCCAACCGCCTCTGCCCATAGGATGAAAATTAACGCTAAGAAAATCATAAACATGTTTTCCGTAGCGCTAACCGACTCTGCGCGTGATCTAGCAATGAAAAGCATGGCTAGGAGAATCATCGACGCCTTGATGAGTTTTATGATAATTAACAGCATCATGAAATTATCCTTTCTGGGCCTCATCGGGCATGACGACCAGGGCGACCTGGACGGATTGGCCTGGTGAGTCTTGGTAGTTGAACAACTTTTCTATATCAGATGGGATAATCTCAACTCTAATTCTACGCAGCACACTGAACGCCGGAGTAAGCGTCTGTGAGATTAGGGCAATTGGCGCCCCATCAATCCTCGCCCAAAGCTCATCCCGTTCCTGGGCGTACCGGAGCGCACGCGCCTCGGCAGCTACCGTCCTATCGCTGGCATCCAGAAACGCCTGTGACATACTGATTTCGCGACACTCGGCCTCCCTGCGTATTCGCTTCGATTCGGCAAGCGATGTTCTGTAAAGGGTTAATTTTCTTCGGACTAAAAGGAGTTTCGCCTTTGCTTCGGAAAGTTGTTGACGGAGATTGAGTATTTGCCGCTTATATCCTGCATAAAATGTCTCATGCATCACATCACTCCTTCCCCGGAAGCGTAAAGCGGCGATTGTCCGCCCTAAGCTCATTGAGGCTTATTGTCTTTGTAGGCCCGATATTCTCTGTCCAGTATTTGCTCCCGATAAGATGATGGAGGATTATCATGCCTTTCTCATAGTCGTCGCCTTCAGTGGAAAGCAAGTGAATGGCTTCTTTGATTTTCTGCTTCTCTGCACGGGTCATTTTTCTACCCCGTTCGGAAGCGGCCCGTAGGCTTTGAGGACTTCGAACGCTCTTGCCGTTACCCACCAGTCTTTGTAATGCTGAACAAACTCCCAACCCTCACGATTTTCAGATCCAACGTAGCGGACAAAACAGAGGTAATCTATTCCGTCCTCTATCGGCCCCGACAAATCCACCTCCGGCAGATGCAACCCGGAAGCGAGCCGGGCTTCCAACTCTTTGACCTTTCGCAAATGAGCATTCCCAATGTCTTCGAGCCGGCCGTAATCCATCCGCAGACCGTCAAGGGCACGTTCTGATGATTCGAGCTGTGTTTTGAGCGCGACATTTTCCGCTCGGAGAGATTCAATCATCTGGCGCGAAGGGTCGGCTTTAAATCGGTCACATCTTTCGCCGGTTAGTTTATCTTCTCGGCAGTAAGCGAACCCCGGATCGTATGATGTGCAGGTTTCGCAGGATCTTGTCATCTCAGGCATTCTCTTCTCCAATCCCGGAGTGCGAAGGCGGTCAATTATCTTCAGCATCAACCCAGCCGTTGCGAGATACGCCTTCGCCTGGGCCGTCAATGCCAACGGACGCTGCTCTTCGATCCATTCCTTCAGCCTGTCGATGTCGCTATCGGGTGTCATCATGCCGGCTCGCTCCACTCCACCTTGGCAACCGGGTGCTCTCCGTCGTCAATGGGTTCGTCGGAGAGTGCGCCGTGCAGGTACTGAATCCCGGTGGCCTCAATAAAATCGAAGTCTTTATATTTCTCCCTGTGGACAGTCCAGGCATACCCTGGCATTATCCGCTCAAGTTCCTTTCGGAATTTAGCTCGGTCCATGGAGTTTCTCCCTCTTCCTCCGTTCAGCCTGGATGGCTCGGAGTGCTGTCAAAGCCAGTTCCACAATCCATTGCGGAGTGTCGTTCGTGCATTCCAGGCGCGTGCTGGATTCGGTGATGGTGATAGTGGCGTTCATGCTATCTTCTGCCGGCCGATATGTTGCTTTCCGGGTAGACTTCCACACCGGGGATTTTGGTTTCGCTTTTCATGGCCCGAACGATACCGCCGATCTTCACCATATCTACCATAAGGTACTCGCGGGGAATCTTGGCGGCGTCTGTCACCCGGAATTTCCAGTTTGTTTTCATCGAAATTCCGCCCCCCGTTTCAACCACCCTCGGGACTATCGGAGGCGGAACAAACGGAACTTCATCAAGGATGGCCTCGGCCTCGGCGATGTCACCGTCCGCCTCTGCCTGGAGGGCAGCCTGTAACTGCCTTTCCTCTTCGGCCTTTTGCGCCAGGATGCGAAGGCGGGTTTCCTCTTCGCGGCGCTTGCGTTCTTCTTCCATGAGGAACGTGGCAACCCGGCCCTTGATAATGCCCTCGGCCTGGATGAGCGGTTCTTCAATCTTTTTCTGTTGGGCAATTGCCTCGCGGTGGGCGGCGAAAGCCTTCTCGATGATCGGCTTGAACGTGTTGGCAATTTCCTTCCGCAAGTCCTTGACGGTCAGCAAAAGTTCCTTGCCGCGTTCATAACTCAGCTTGTCGGTGATGGTCAGAATGTCCGCCTGTTCGCGGACGGTCAGGGCCTTTTGCGCTTCCTGTTGGCCTGGAACAATGTCGATGATTTCGGCTGTTTGTGTCATTTTAGCCCTTTCTTGGAGAGATAAATCGTCCATTGCCTAAATCTCTGTGTGCGTGCAGACGCGCATGCTCTGATTGCGTCATAATTTCTAGATTGTCTGGGTTGTTGTCTGTAATGATCCCGTTGATGTGATGCACGATTTCATCTCCGGTTAAAAAACGACCTATTTTTTGTTCTGCGATTAGGCGGTATTCGAGAATGTGAGTCCCCCCAAAAAGACAAGCATTGGGATGATCGGGGGCGTAGATGGCTACTCGTCCATCGGCGAGTGCAATGCGTCCGCCTCTCCATTTGGGGTTTGCACTACCGTAAAAATTCCTGTTTTGGACAGCACATGAGCGTGAACAATTCTTGGCACGGCTGGGGGTTCTCGAATAAAAGACCTTGCCGCAATTCAAGCAGGTAGACATTGTTCTCATTTCTTCAGTTCCTTGGCGGTGTCCCAGTACGGACTTTTACATTTCGGACATATTCGGACATCATTTTTTTTCGGGGGCCAAACATGCCCACATCGTTTGCATGTTAATTTCAGTATTTTAATTTTCATACTCGTACTCATACCTTAAGGTAAGTTTTCAGTCAAGCAAATTATGCTCTTTCCGCCAATGGAAAAGAGATGCGGCAGCAAGGCAAATATTTGTATCGCGTCGATTGAACTTATATGGAGCCAACCGGTAAGATCCATCCTCACGCAAATGAAGGAAGTAGCTGGTTCTGCCGGGGTCTATGCCATTCGCCCGGAGCAATTCACCATAAAAAGATAACTGAAGATCACATGCGGAATTTGTACTTTTCAAATCCACGAGCGGAAGGGCGCGGTCAATCGTCCCGCAGAATCTATAGACGGGATGGTGGAAGCGTTTTTCTGTGTACTCCCATTCCATGCCCGTCTCGCGCTTAAACCGTGCGTAAGCGTCCAAGAAACCGCTTATGGCAGGGTCCACGGATTCAGGGTCGAGGATGCCCTGATCGAAAAGAACTGCGGCAACGTGACAAGCCGTCCCTCTTTCCCCATACCACGGATCTCCGGTATAGGGCCGGACCAACCCTATCGCGCTCATGATCTGTGTGACTGACGGGTAAACTGTTCCGTCAACCCAGTAGGTGTGCGTGCTTTCCTCGAATTCAATCATTCCGGCACCACAACCGGCGCCAGGTCCGTGATCTTATTGTATTTGCCGTCGTGGATGTACTCGACCATGACTTCATGCCCCTTCTCGAATTGGGCGAGATCCCCCAGCTTTTTATCGAAGGTGCCGAACCACGCCTCTCCGATCTTGACTTGGTAATTGGTCCATGGGCCTTTATCGCCTTCACCGTTCTTAATGGAAACATCCTCGACAATTCCCCGGACGGTTAGCGGTTTGCCGTTAGTCTTCTTGGCCTGGGGCTTGGTAATCGGGGGTTTAGGGTCGCCGTTTTTGCCGGTGGTAGCCGAAATGTCATCGTCGTCAAGGTCTTGGCTGAAGATGTCGCTGGCGGCGGTAACAGTCAGGCAAGCGTCCACCATTGCCCGCTTCTTCGCCATTTTGAGGGCGGTGTTATAATAATCTGCGGGGTTGTCGTGTTCGACCTTCTCCCCCTGGACGGCGATAACCCACATGCCGGAATCATCCTTTTTCGGGATGAAACCCTTACCCCCAATGCTCGCCTGTGCTCTGGCGGGATTCTCTTTCCGGAGGTCCCAATATTCCTTGGGTACAGGGTTTGCCGTGAGTTCCGAGGGTCCGGTTCGGAAACGGTACTTCCCTTCCATCGTCGTGCAGGAACCGACCCCGGCGCCAAGGAAGATCCCGTTCTGTGTCGTTAGTCTGACCTTGACGCGGTATTCGCGGTGCTCGTTAGGAAGGTCGATGACATCAACTTCGGGGTCCGGAACAAGGCGGAAGGTCATTATGATCTTTTCCGCTCCGGGTTTAAGCAATGACGGCTTGCCGCTCGTGCCGGGAATTACCCCGTAGTGCTCGTTCAAGGTCATCACGCTTCGCATGATTTCCTGGATGAGATTCACTTGCGCCTTGACTTCACTCAAAGCCAGCGGCGGCGGTGCCCCTTGGTATGTCTGGACTTCGTTCATGTCGTGTGTCCTCTCATTAAGCGAACACCCAAATCAAACAGGTGTTCCGGAAATTCTTCCTTGCGCCTCTTAATTTCCATGTCAGCTTCCGTCCGCTCCCGTTCGTCCTGCTCTGCCAGATCGGCAAGGCGGGTGTAGGGGTCAATCGCTCGGCACATTGGCCTTCTCCTTTTCCATCCGCAACTCGGTTTCCGCAATCGCCTCTTCCCGAACTGCCTCGATGAGCGCGTCGCGGGCGGCGTAGTATCTGGACCACAGGGGGGACAGATCCTTGCCCCAATCGTTATCAATACCTCTCCGAAACGACTCCATCTCAAGGTCTTCGACGGCATCATGCAAAACCTGCTTGTGGAATTCAGCCATCATTCCCCCTTCGCACCACGAATCGACCTGTTCAACACAACTCCAACATCCCCGCCTCTTGCCGGATCGCAACCGCACGCCAGAAATGCCGATAGATATTCGGGATGTCCTTCCAAGATTGAGAAGGGAAGGCACCTGTAGGCCCCCTTCTCGTTTCTGCGAAAGGCCATGCCGCACCAACATATCGCTTGCGGACCCATTGATGCCCCGCCAATTCCACAATCAGCGCAGCGGTAAATAGGGTTCCCGCCCCCGGTTGGGCCTCCGCCAGAGACGCAACGGAGGATTCTCCCGCCGCAACTCTTGCACAGGTGGTCTTCGAGCGCCCATGTTTGCTGATTCCTGCTCACTTCGTCCTCCTGTCCGCCACTACCAGTGTCGCCCCGCCCCTGTGCCCATAAATCAGATACGTGCGTCGGCGCTCACAAACGGGGCAACGCCAAGTGAATTTTCCCCTCACGAACATCTTCACGAACCGCACAACGCAGGCCAGAATCCGGAGATCCCGATTCCCGCACGGGCATTTGATGTGGGGGAGGTTAGCCATTCGCTCGTATCCGTCCCGCCCGGCTCTCGGCCTGAATCCGGTGGAAAGCCTCGTTCAGCGCTTCCTCGCACGCCGCCCGGAACTGTGGGAGTCCGATTCTCCGGGCCGCCAATGCCGCGTATCGCTCGGCCGTAAGGAGCTGGTCGAGGGTCCGGCATGAGCGCACGGCTCGGATTGCTGTGATGATTATCCGGTGGTGCATGGGGGTCTCCCTATCGGTTGTGGTTGAATCCAGCGCCCTTGCGGATACGCCTGTTGTTGCGCCTGGCGTATTGACGGAGAGGTTCTCCGACCTTCTGCTTCCGTTCTTTACCTGCTGCCATCGTTCCCTCCGTTCTCGTGCCCGCCGCAGCCGGTCAAAACTCCCAAGGGGGACGGCTTTCTGCTGGTTTAAGGTTCCTTGCGCCTTTGACCTGTCCGGACCCTCAGTCGGAACCGGGGGAAGGATGGTCGTGGTTTCCTTCAGTGAAGCTGCAACGGGTGCCGGATTCGAGACCGGAGCTTTGAGCGACCACATTGAGATTGATTTCAGAAGCATCAGAACAGAATGAATTATGTGGGTTCCCCATTTACGCCCGACCTTTTGCAGCTTCGCTCAAGGCCGGGCTTTCCCCGGCCGGCTAAAGAAAGTTGGTTGGAAAGTTGACCATGTTAGGTTTTTAATCTCAACGGCCCTATGTCCGTCACGCAGATTCAAGCCTAGTCGAACCGGATTAACTTTTCAACAAAAATCTTCGCTCAATGCGAAAATATATTTCTGGCCTCGGATTAAATTTCGACCTTGACAATTCGCATACCGCGAAAGTATGATTACCGCACTATGAAAAAACTTCTCACATTATCTCAATTGGCAATACAGGCGGAACGGTCGCCCGGATTTATCTGCGACATAATCTACGGCTGGCGCAGACCTTCCATAGAAACGGCTAAGAAGCTGGCCGAAGTCACGAGAACCAGAATGATCGTCTGGCTGGATCACGAACAGTATTTAGGGAAGAATCCGTATTTTAAGGCGCAGAGGGAACGCCGACCCAGAAAGAAGTCTTAACCCCTGCCGTCTAGTCGCCCCCTCTCGGCTGGACGGTCCCACAGGCGGCCTTCGGGTCGCCTACGCAAGCAAGCGCGGTCCAGTGGCCGCTTCTCAACATACCATTCCTATCTGGAGGCTTTTATGATTAAAGCATTCCCCAAAATCTTCGCAATTGGCACGGATTACATCCGAGACATCTTCGATGGCCCTGTGGAAGTTACGGAAAAGGTTGACGGTTCGCAGTTCGCTTTCGGGAAGGTCAATGGCGAATTGTTCACCCGCAGTAAGGGGAAGGTCATCTTCCGTGAGGCCCCCGAAAAGATGTTTCTCCCGGCCCTCGACTATGTTTATTCCATCGAGCCAGCCCTGCCCGACAACTCAGTTTTCTATTGTGAGTATCTGAAAAGTCCAAAGCACAATTCCCTCAAGTATGGCCGGATACCGATCAACCACCTGATGCTTTTCGGAGTCTCGGATACCTTCGGGAGCAAGTTTATTTCAGAATACGAGAAGATCATAGATTGGGCTGCAATCCTCAACATAGAGCCAATACCGATCATGCCTTTCGGCCATGTTCCCGATGTCGCTACGCTTCAATCCATGCTTGATTATGAAAGCATCCTCGGTGGCTGCAAAATCGAGGGAGTTGTCGTCAAGAACTACGCGAAACAATTCCTTCTCGGCGGGCAACCCATGCCGCTGATGATGGGCAAGTTCGTTTCGGAAGCCTTCAAGGAAGTGAACCAAAAAACCTGGAAGGGCGAGCATACCGGGAAGGGCCGATGGGAAACTTTCTGCGAAGGGTTCAGAACCGAGGCGCGGTGGAACAAGGCCATCCAGCACCTTGCCGAAATCGGAGAACTTGAAAACTCTCCGCGAGACATCGGGAAGCTAATCAAGGAAATCCAGCGCGACATTGCCGAGGAAGAAAAACAGAACATCATGGAAGTGCTCTACCGCGAGTACGGCGGGGAAGTTTTGCGGAAATCTATCGCAGGCTTTCCGGAGTGGTATAAAGTCCAGTTAGCGGAACGAAGTTTCTAAATCCCAACACACTTACCATTTCCAGCACCGTAAATCGTTTTAGGGGGATTGTTAATGAGCAGAGTCCCACCGCGCCCGATGAAGATGCACTTCGATTCTTACTGCGCCTGCGGCCGGGGGATTCGCAAGCCGTTGCCGGAACCGTGCACTCACTTGTGTACCCGATGCTACCTTGCCGTGCCTGTGACCAAGGTTTGCCCTCGGTGCGAAAACGAGCGAACAGTTTCCATGTTTCGCCATATCCGAACAAAGCCGGGTGGAACCGAAATGTGTGCCGCTTGCACGAACCAGACGCGCCCGGCGAAGGTCCACGTTCCCAAACCTAAAATGACCGGGTTCGTCGTATCGAAGACGGTAATCACTATGCATGGATGCCAACTCATCAGGAGCGCAAAGCTGCGGACGCTCCCCGGCTGCCTGAACGATAAGCCGATACGGGCTGCAAGGTGCGTGGGATACACCCGTTGCCGCTGGGGTATGTTTTCCGATGTGCTGGGCGCACCAAAAAAAGAACAGTGTTTAATAGCCGTCTCGCGCCTTACAGGATGGGAAGGCTGGGACAGTGTAGGCCCCGGCCATCCGATGAACGAGCACGAACTTGACGCAGTGATCTGTTCGGAACTGGCGCGAGTGCCTGAAGTCGGGTTTCTCGATGCGATGTATGAACCGATGTAATCCAAAACGCGCTGCCGCCCTACCGCTTATCAAAGGCATGAGAGGAAACTACTTTCTCGATTATCTGCGGAACAAGCGGAAAAAGGACTGACCCCCTCAAACCTCCGGGGTGGCGGCGCGGGAAAGGGATAAACGGCCGGGAGTTTAACGATTCACCCGCAGACTCATAACCCGGCCGGAAAGGGGATTGATATGCCAAAGTTCATTCAGGTCGAACTGTTCGAGGATGGCAAGGCGCGGGGCGGATACACCAACCGGCCGGAGGACATCAGCATTGCCGACATTTTCGACGGCGCCACGGAAGGCGAGCAGTATCTGCTGACGTGTGTGGAACTATCGGAAGAGGAATATGCCGTATTCCCGGAATTCACGGGGTTTTGATTGAGCGTGGAGTGGCGGAATCTTCCGCTTGGGAATTGCATCCGGGACGCCCTCTAAATGCGACGATGCAGGTGGCACAGCTAACGAGGGTATAGCGAACCGGGACGCAAGGATGCGGGGCCACGACGCATCCCGCTCCACCAACACGCAAAGGAGGGATTCATGGAAAAGGATTGGGACAAAGCAAAGGCGCATTTTGATGAAGTTAGAAGCAACTACCAAGCACTTCAGGGTGTGCCAGGCGTCAACACTACCCTTGCTCTCAGGCTTGTATTCGACCCCTTGGCTATTCGATACAACGGCGGGGAACGGACAGACGACCTTTATGACGAAATGATGAGCGTCGAGTAAAGGAGCCGCAGCCATGACCTACCTACCCTGGATCGCCCTCGGAATCTTCGTGATCCTCGTCAACGTAGTGGCCGTGCTCCTGCTCATGGGCGGCAAGCGCGGGGAGATGGAATATCCGGAGGTGGAGGAGTGAACCACGACTGGAAAACACTCGTTCGTAACGCCGTGAGGAATGCAATGCCGCGCCAAACGGCCATCCCGGTTCTAAGATGGGCCTGTGTGCGTGACACTTTGGCGGTCGGGAGCACGCTTGCGAAAACACTTTGCGAGGAATTCGGGGTTGATCCTGACGAGATGATCTTCGGGTTTATATGTGACCGCTGCCCGGCCCTAGAGGACGACGAATGACCCCAGATAAGAAAACCTGCTCTGGATACCGCTCGGCTGGACACTGGAAGGGATACCCCTGCAATGCTGTTGCAAAGTTTGAACTGGACGGGAAATGGTACTGCGCAAACCATTACGCGAAAGCGGTTATCGAGAAGGAAATGGAAGGCGACGAATGACCCGAACCGAACTTCTCCTGGTCCTGTACCTGGCGGCGAGCCTGCTGGTGTTCGTGCCGATAGCGAGGTTTTGGGGATGATTCGCGTATTTCCGCGCCGCACTTCGATGACCCCAACCGACCCGCTCGCATTCGTGGGCGATCCGCCGTTAATTCGTCCGGATGTTCAGCCTGTGGCTGTCTCCGTTACGTTTACGTGGGACATTCCAGAGGGACATCGTTTGGTTAAGTCGTGGTCCAGGTTCTACCCTGATGTGCAAATCGGTGGTCCTGCTTTCGGTGATCCGGGCGGGGGGTTCGTTCAGGGGAGATTTCTGAAGGAAGACGTAGTTATTACTTCACGGGGATGCAAGCGGAGGTGTTCTTTCTGTCTCGTTCCTAAGCGTGAGGGGGCGGTTCGGGAACTTGAGATCAAAGACGGGTCAATCGTGCAAGATAATAACTTGCTCGCATGTTCAGAGGCTCATGTTTCCAATGTGTTCAGGATGCTCAGACGGCAACCAAGCCCGGCCCGATTCCCCGGAGGTTTCGACTCGCGGCTGTTCAGATCCCGACACGTTGACCTACTCCGTTCCGTCCGGCTCGATGAAGTCTGGTTCGCCTACGATAGCGGAAACCCGAAGAGTATTCAAAAGGTGGCTCGGATGCTTCCTGAACCTGAATTTTCGAGGAACAAAAAGCGGTGCTACGTGCTCGTGGGATTTCGAGGCGACATGATGGAGAAGGCCGAAGCGCGATGCAGGGAAGTGTTCGATTTGGGATTCCTTCCCTTCGCCATGCTCTACCGGGGTCCTACCGAAACCGTGCGAAAGTCGAACTACTGGTCGAGGTTTGTCAGGACATGGACGCGGCCGGCAGCAACGAAAGCTCATATAGCGGGCAAACCCGAAGACCCGCAGATGGGAATGTGGCAATGACCCTCTCGACCCGTCTAATCCTTTTCGCCCCGGCCGCGTGGTTCCTTAGCTGTGCGGTGGGGATGGCAGTGAGGTGGGGACTATGAGCCTCCAATGCCCGAAATGCGGACGGATTGTCTACGGGGTGTGCCCGGTGTGCTTCCGCCAAGGATGACAACAATGGATTACACGGTAAGGTCAATAAACCAGCGGGAAGTGGTGGAATGGCTGCTTAAAAAGCACTACGCAAAGCGGAGGACTTCTATTAGTCATGCTTTCGGCCTTTTCAACGCTGCGGGAATAATGGAGGGCGTATGTACTTTCGGTGTTCCAGCGAGTCAATTCCTGTGCTCCGGGGTATGTGGCGATGAGTACCGGTATTTGGTGCTGGAATTCAATCGGCTGTGCCTCTCGGAACCGCACGACAGGAACATTGCAAGTTTCCTGATTGGCCGGGCCATGTCCTTGCTTCCTCGACCTCGGATTCTCGTAAGCTATGCGGACACGGGAATGGGTCACATTGGTTATGTCTACCAGTCCACGAACTGGATTTACACTGGCCTCACGAGAGCAATGCGGCGGGACCGGGTTCCGGAAAGCAAAGCGGCAAAACACAGTCGCCATGTATTCGACCCGGATGCGCCCCTGGTGGAACGACCACGTAAGCACCGATACATTATGTTCCTCGGCTCCAAAAAGGAAAGGAAAGCGATGTCGGAGGCTCTAAGATGGCCCATTCTTCCGTATCCGAAAGGTGAAAGCCAACGATACGATGCGAGCCACAAGCCGGTGACGCAGATGGTGATGTTCTGATGGCCTTCCAATGCGCGTGCGGAAAATTACTTTACGGCGAGCCATGCCCGGTGTGCGAGCCGAAGAAACCGGCGAAGAAGAAGTCCGATCCATGGGACCGGGCGCGGGGGATCCGGGATGCGTTCAGGGCCGGGTACTGGCCGGAAGATGACGGAAAGTTGGGGGTGATATGCAATATTTAGACAAAGGAGATGGCTACGAAATA
>Ga0172380_10001740_pt1 | contig 36887 bp, 41 predicted proteins | sample Leawe162metaG_FD_119747 | JGI IMG/M metagenome (GOLD analysis project Ga0172380, IMG submission 119747) | Leachate microbial communities from a municipal landfill in Southern Ontario, Canada - Leachate well 162 metaG | ecosystem: Engineered > Solid waste > Landfill > Unclassified | place...
CGATACCTCCCAAGACCTAGTTGGCATAGTTTACGGCGTGGACTACCGGGGTATCTAATCCCGTTCGCTCCCCACGCTTTCGCATCTCAGTGTCAGAAGAGGCCCAGTGCGCTGCCTTCGCCATTGGTGTTCCTTTCGATATCTACGGATTTCACTCCTACACCGAAAGTTCCGCGCACCCCTGCCACTCTCAAGTCTGCCAGTATGAGAAACATTCCCGACGTTGAGCGTCGGTATTTAATCGCTCACTTAACAAACCACCTACATGCTCTTTACGCCCAGTGATTCCGGACAACGTTTGCACCCTCCGTATTACCGCGGCTGCTGGCACGGAGTTAGCCGGTGCTTATTCGCTAGGTACCTTCAAATTTATTCCCTAGCAAAAGGAGTTTACAATCCGAGAACCTTCTTCCTCCACGCGGCGTCACGACATCAGGCTTTCGCCCATTGTGTACGATTCCTAACTGCTGCCACCCGTAGGTGTATGGCCCGTGTCTCAGTGCCATTGTGGCTGATCATCCTCTCAGACCAGCTACCCGTCATAGCCTTGGTGAGCCGTTACCTCACCAACAAGCTGATAGGACGCAGGCCCCTCTCAATCCGCCGTAGCTTTGCTCCGGAGAGCTCATGGGACATTAGCCCACCTTTCGGTGGGGTATTTCCCGGATTGAGGCAGGTTCCTACGCGTTACTCACCCGTCCGCCACACTTTTACAAGTGTACGACTTGCATGTTTTAGGTACGCCGCCAGCGTTCATCCTGAGCCAGGATCAAACTCTCAAAAAGAGTCATCAATCACTCCGAAGAGTGCTGAACTCAAGTTTATTTGCGGGTGATTTGTATAGCGCAACCCGCACTCCAAACCTAAAAGGTCAGGAGCTAGCGCTCTCATCTGGTTTTGTCAAACCATGTTGGTTCTTTCACATCCGGTGCGAAATAACCAACTATTTCCTGTTAAAAATGCCTGCCTATAGGCAGACTCCGACGGGGGGTCGGATTTAACAGGACTCGCTAAATTGTCAAATTTCGTGGGGACAAAAAAAGTCCAGCAGTAACTGGACCCTGCTCTGTGTATGATGGAACTTTGTCAAAAACTATGAGCCAATATGCCTCCGTTAGTAAAAAATACATTAATTCGCTGTGTTTGTCAACAGTGTAATGAGAGCAAAAAATGAAAAATTGATTTAACAAAAAGCGGCCGCCCTTCCCCAGAGTGTGGGGAGGACGGCCGTGGAAACTCGCCAGCTTTCGCTGGCCATCTTGACTGTCGCAAGACATCATCAGAAATGGTTACCGTTCTCAGTTAACATTCCGGTTGGCAGGCGGGACCGGAGGTCGATCTCCAGATCACCGCCTGCTTTCCGGTCGCCGGTCTGGCATGCGCACGGTTGAGGTCCCCCTTGGGGGGACTAGTTGCGCGTTCATCGAGAACGTCCCGTCTCGACTGAAGCCATCCGGCATCCTTAGGCCGACTTGTGGCCTATCCGCTTTTGGCCCGATGTTGGGGCATAAGCGGACGGCGGGCGAAGCAGTGCCAGCGTAGCGGACCCCGCTACACAAACTGCTTTCCGTGCCAGGCGTGTCGGCCTTAGTGCCACCTCGATCGCCATCCTCTCAGGCGACCGGCCCGCTGCATCGCTTGGGATTGCCAAGTTGCAGCTACCGCAGGTGGCACATTGCTCCGGGACGAATGCCCGGGTCCAGTTCTGAGCTCGGTCGAAGCAGAGTACGGCTGTCCGCGCCAGTTTGGATCACTCGCATACCGCCGTGTACGTCTAGCTTGATGGGCACATGAGTGTCTTCTCTGGGGATACCTCTGCTCAAGTGAGTGTCCTCGCCCCTAGGGGCTCATTGTCCTCACCCTCCCTTTCATTGCCGGCATTATGACCGACTTTGGGACAGGACGACACCTAGCCCTGTCGTGGCTAGGCAGACCCAAGGTTGGGTCCGTGAAACCGCATGGGCGTTGCCCGAGAATCGAAGCTCTCCCGCTTCATCCTCGGGTCGCCCCGACAGGCGATCAGGCCCAGGACCGTTCGCTGGCCGGCGCCGTGGTTCTCTTGCTCTGCTGACGATAAACCCCTGTGGGGCAGTCACCGACGACGATGCACTTGAAACGACCCATAGACATCACTCCCTAGATGTTTGCCCCCAATGGGGCTTTGGTGCGCTCTCTCGGGAAGCCAGATTGTGCGCTTCTCAAGAAAGTACTAATCATTATAGTGCAGGACTTACTAATTGTCAATACCCTTTAGCGACCAGAGAGGGCAAGTCCGTCCACCTTCACTCTGTCGCCATATCGGGCAACGCTCGCGCTTACCTCCTGTGCCAGAGAATCAACTTCCTTCTGGGTAGCCGCAACGACAATCACCAGAAACGGTTGATTTCCACTGAAGAGCTCGCCAAAACCGTGGGGACCGAAGGCAATTTGCAGCGCTACTCTAAGCGCAATCAGGGCATGCTCGGCGTCTGTGTATTCGCGGTTGATGACAAACCCAGTCGGCAAACGCTTTTCCTTGGAGGGGTCGAGGTCTATCGAGGTATAGTAGACCGCCCTCTCCCTGTGACAACCGACTTCTCCCTGCAGAGGGATCTCAATACAGGGCACCTGCACCTCGTCCGCCACATCTTGCGCAAACTCACGGCCATACTCAAACGGGGGCTTTTGAGGAGTCGGCTTGATAGAGTTTGCCTCAAGATAGGCCCCAACCGCACCGCAATCCAAATGGTGGCCGACTGCACTAACCTTTGCTTTCCTGCCAAATTCAACCGCAAAACGGATTGACTTCGCCCTGTCCTGCTTCCTTATGAAAGGCGGGAATCGCAATCCACCCGACGTGCGCGAATCCATGCAACGCCAGATGCGATCGTCGAGTTGCGTTATCTCGTCGATGCCCGGCAACGATAGCGCATACTTTCCGATACCGTTGCGAACGATTGCCGAGACAGCTTCCCTTTCTTCGTTGAACGCTGCTATGAGATTGTGCGATTGTGGCATGCTCTTTTTGCCCTCCTGTTAGTTTGGTACTTGCGGCTAAACCGCTTGAAAATATTAGCAAAAAATTTCATCACAATCAATAATATTACTGATTTTTTCCTTGACTTTTTTCAAAATAAGATTTAAAGTTTAGCACTATCTTCACAGTAAAAAAAGAAAGGCGGTTAGTGTCGTGAAGGTGAAATTTGACATCTCATAGAGACAAAGGAGCTCGAAATGGTGAAAACACAGGAACGCTTTGATAGGGATGATCGCGTCCACCTTATGGTGCGACGATTAGACACTCGCCGCAGAATCCATCGCCGGGGAGAGCTGGCTTTCGTCGAAGGCACAAAGGGCAGACGCATAAGAGTAAGGTTTCATCTGAACTGCCCGCATGGTAATCCCGACCTTTGCGGTCGGATGGCCAGAGAGTGCAAACACTATGTCGGGGCAGGGCAGCGTGGACGCCGTTGCCCCAACAACATCACGAGTTTCGCCGATCTTCGGCCAAGTTATATTCGTCCAATACGGCGACACGGTCATCGCTTTCAAGCCTCCTATGATCGTCTCGGGGTGCATCACGAGATCACATATGGCTCCTACTAAGACCTTAAGAGCGAAGACCCCATGGCCGCCCGCAACCTCGGGCGGCCATTTCTCTTTTTAAACCTTTTTTCGGCTTTTATACCGGTGATCGGCTTTAGTGTGCCAGTCCTGCGGATTAGATGACTGGATTTCTTCCCAGATTTTGCGCGCCGACTTAGTAAAAAGTTTTTTGTAATTTCCCTCACGACGGTATCCGTGCCACGCCCGGATCGGCTTCATACCACGCGCTTCCTGTTCACGGATCTCCAAATCAACATCCAGAGTGTCAGAATCTTTAACAATTTTTGCTTCAAGCGATTGGCGCTTTTCATATTCTTCAAAAAGCTTGAGGTACTGTTTTTCCAAACTCGTACCGCGCAAAATATCTTTAATTGCCTTTTCGTCATTTCTTATGACATATGGCCGCATCAAATAATCGGTATCCCCAGTACGGCTTTCGACAATGTCATGAACGAGTGCCATTTTGAGAACTTTGCTTGCGTCCGCTTTTTCTGTCTGTGCTAATAGCAGCGCCAGCCATGCAACCCTAAAACTGTGCTCCGCCACATTTTGCGGTCTGTTCATCAAAAAACGCTTCCACTGCCGGTCTATGTGACGTAGCGCTCCTATTTCGTAAATAAAATTTAGATCGTTTTTACTCACATCAAAAGGATATCGAAAAAAGCTTGACTTGCAACCGTGCTATTTCACATCTGCGAATCTTTTCTCGACTTTAGTCCAATTTAGATTTTTGAAAAAGGCGTCAATATATCCCGTACGCTTTGTGCCATAATCCAGCATATAGGCATGTTCAAAACAGTCGCAAACAATAATCGGCACGCATCCCGCCAAATGCCCCGTATCATGTTCGTTGACCCAAACATTGAAAAGTTCTTTTTGGCTTAAATCATAGTAAAGAATCACCCAGCCCACACCACGCATTGCACACATTGCTCTAAAATCTTTTTCCCATTTTCCGTGGGAGCCGAAGGATTTCGCGAGCTGTTTGTGTAATTTGGACATGTGATTGTGTTCTCTGCCGCTGCGGACTAAATTTTCAAAATAATATTCGTGAAGTCGCATGCCGTTGAATTCCCAGCCAAAACGTCTGTTCATCTCAGCGTAAGCGAGCGACGTAAAATCACCCTTCTTTTCAAGTGATAAAATTAAATCATTTAGAAGATTAAAGTTTTTGACATATCCTTCATACAGGGTGAAGTGATTGTTAATAAGCTCGTCGCTTAAGCCCTCCATTTTGGATAAATGTTTATAATTTTGGGTAGAGTAAATCATTTTGGTCCTCCGATATATTTAAATCTTTTTTGTTCTTTGCAATCGATTTTAACTTTTCCGCAAAATTCTTTCTTCGGTCGAATCCACAAATAATCTTTGTATTTATTTTTGTAAAGAGCTTTGTAGACAACGAAGTCCTGTAGATTTTCGGAATCTTTAGCTAAACCGATAACTTCGTACTGCTTGCCTTTATAGTGTTCATAGGTACCAAGTTTCATCTCATCTCAAGAAATATATTTGAAATCCATAAATTCCGTGAACTGTCGCAATCGCAATAATTGCCACCCAGTTCACCCGCGTGTGCCACCAAAAGGGAACTTTCAAAAATTTTGTGCCAATTAGGATTTGAACGACAATGAGGATATATAAAACCAACCCGAGCCACACATGGAACGGGCGGGCAAAAATTAACGGATCAGGTAAAATCATTTTATTTTACAATAACATTGCCGTGCATCGTGGTATGGATTGAGCAGTGATAGGTGAAAGTTCCAGCTTGGGTAAACGTATGCTTGAAGCTCTGGCCCGAGGCGAGCTGGCCCGAGTCGAATGCACCGTCGTCTGAAGTGATTGTGTGGGCAGTTGAGTCGTTATTTGTAAAAGTAACTTCGGTGCCGACAGCAACTTCGATAGAGGAAGGATTGAAAGAAAAATTTTCTGCCGAGACAGAGCTCTGCGAGACCGGAGATGAGCTTATCACGGAAGAAGAATTACCTATTTGATAATTTGGGCGGGTAAAATAATAGATTGCTCCAGCGATAACGACAATTACTAATATTATCCAGACCCATTTCATATCAATCCTTTCTTAATATTTTTCGTAAGAAACGATTTCTTCAATTTCCTTTCTCCTTTTTGGAACTTCCCGATCAGCAGGATAACCTATCGGCAAAATAATAATTGGCTCGGTGCCTTCAGGAGCACCAATCATTTCTGCGACTTTTTCTTTGGCTCCGATTGCCCCAACCCAACATGTACCCAATCCCAAATTCCAAGCCGTTAAAACCATGTGGTCAATAGCGATAGCAATATCAATGAGATGATATTTGCTACCCAAATTATTTGAAACGCAGACAAGCACTACTGGTGCATTTGCAATAAAAGGCGCGAGATTGATTTTAGCAAGTTCGGAAATTTTTTGCCTGTCTTTTATGACAACAAATTTATAGCCCTGATCATTGTGCGCCGATGGCGCGAGCCGCGCCGCCTCTAAAATTTTTGCCAAATCTTCGTCGTTTATCGCCTTATCTTCATAAGATCTAACAGAACGGCGGGATTTGATAAGCTTAGAAATATCTTTCATTTATATCCTTTGCGATTCAACAATAATCAAAAGGCGCCCTTTATTCAAGACCAGAACGGACAACCGAAGATTAACTTCTGACCAATTTGCTAATTACTGTCGAGAGGGCAAAAACGCCTATTAAAGATAAAATCACAGTCATCGTGCTGGAGTGCGTCTTTGTTGGTGCGCCGGTTTGGGGCAACACATCGAGATCGATGTTTATAGTCATATCACGCGAGACGATTTGCTGAGGCGTTCCCGAATCAATTACGGTGATGGTGAAAGAGAATGCTCCTTTTTCGGTAGGAGTACCGGATATAAAACCATCTTGAGTCAGATTTAATCCCGGTGGTAAGTCATCCTGAAGAGAAAATGCGTAGGGCGGAGTTCCTAATAATGGTTCAAGCGCACTCTGGTATTCTTGTCCGATATGCCCTTCGGGCAAACTTTCCGGTCCGAATGAAAGTCCCGTTAACCCCTCAGACTTCCAAACTTCCGCTCCTTGTGCGTTGGTAAATCCAATATAAATGCTCCCGTTGAATGTCAATGCAAAAACCGCAATATTGTTGGCATCACCGAGACCGACAGCCCCTTCTTGGGTCCATGTCGTACCATTTGATGTAGAAAACATTCTAGCACCAGCTGCATTCGATACCCCAACATAAGCCGTTCCATTAACAACCGCCACTGTGTCTGAACTTGTATAATTGCTCGCACCGCCAAAGCCATCAGTATTCACCTGAACCCAAGTCGTTCCATTGTTCGAGCGCCACATTTCTGTTCCTGTCGTCGAATTTAATGTACCAGCATAAATATAGTCATTTAAATGAAAAAGGGAGCTTATGTCCAAGTTTTTTACATCACCGAAACCATCCGTATTAGCTTGGCTCCAGTCGGTTCCATTACTTGATCTCCAAAGCTCGGCTCCAGTAACTATATTGGAAGAACCGGCATATATGCTGCCACCGAAAACATCCAACGTCCAAAAATTCGTGTTGTCGGCATCACCGAAACCATTGCTAGTTATGGAAGTAATTGAATTGCCTGTGTCCAAGGCCAAGACCTTTCCTCCGGTTACACCGTTGTCAACACCAAGGTACATCTTGCCTTGAAATTCGACTGCACCGCAGACACGGTCATTATTGGCATCACCCAATCCATCAGAACCAACCTGTGACCAGCTGGTTCCGTTCGATGATTCCCATAATTCCATCCCCGTCGTGGTATTTTGAGTTACGGCGTAGAGTTTACCGTTATAAGGAAACGGGACAATGTTAACATTATTTAGATCGCCAAAGCTAGGCGTATTGACTGCGGTCCAAGTCGTGCCACTATCATAACGATAGATAGATGCGGTAGCCGCCCCCGATGTAGACGCATAGAGATTGCCGTTAAAATCAACTATTCTGATAATAGACAGTTCACCGGTACCAAATCCGTTTACATTAACCTGGCTCCACGAAAGAGCGTGGGCGTTTTCAGCTTTAAGTCCGATTATCGAAATAGAAATGATGATTAAAAAAAACAAGGCCACGCGAAGGGCCTTTTTTATCCCACTGACTAACAAAATCATAATTCCCCCCGATTTAATTGGTCTATGGCTTAATTATCCGCCTTATCCAAGACCTGTCAACACCACCTATTTTTTCTTATTTCTGGAGTACCTGATATACCCAGAGCAAGGTACAACCTCTATCCCTTTTTTCTCGAGCTCGTCCATCACAATGTTTAAACCAAGTGAATCAGATGCGATGTGCCCGGCAATGACAACATTAATATAATGCTTGACCGCCTCATCACGATCTTGTTCACGGATGTGCATCGCAATCTCCGTACCAATTCCAAAATGACTCATTCTCTCGTAGATTTTTTCGCTGCCCGATGTGCCGCCGGTCATGCCGGACACCACAATTTTTCCCGCATGAGATCTTCCGTCGCCGGCAAAGATGCAGGGACCGCTATGCAATTCGGTCGCTCTTTTGTATTCGGGAATTTCCTTCAAAACTTCAACTACTTCGCCGACAGTTTTTGGTTTCTTTTTGGAAATAAATTCTTCCACAAATTTCCAAACACAGTTATCGGCCGGGGTATGCAAATTAATAATCGGCATATCTAAAAGCTCGGCCGCGTTGACCGCTTTATAATGATTAACCGGAGAAATTGAGCGCCAGACCTGCTCCAAACGCTCGCGCAAAACACCCTGACCAATCGTCTCCGGCACACCGGACCGCGCTAAAACGGCCGTCTGGATATCCATTACTTCGTGTAAATCGGCCAGTGCCTTTCCTTCGGGGTGGTGAGCAATAATTAAATCGATTTTTTTGCCGGTTCTCTCTAATTCTTTGGCTAACAAAACCTCCTCCGTACCGATATCAACACCAACTAAAACTCTTTTAACTTTCTTGTTTTTGTCACCAAATAAGAAGCGGCTGTCGGAATAAGGATTAATAAACTTCTCTTTGTCGTACTCCTTCTTTTGTTTTTCGGGTAAATCAACAAAGATTTTTTTGTTTAATTTCAAATAATCCTGAACACCTGTTTTTCCCCTTGGATCGTTTTTAATCCCGATTTGAATTCCTAAATCAAAAATTTCTTTAGTTGTCATTTTAGTCCACTACTTTATCGATGATGCCGTATTTCTTGGCCTCGTCGGAAGTCAAGAAACGGTCTCGTTCAGTATCGAGGTCAATTTGCTTTTTACTTTTACCGGATAATTTCGCCAAAATTTCATTTAGTCGCTCACGAACACGCAGAATCTCATCCGCGTGGATCTTGATATCCGATGCCTGGCCTTCGACACCGCCGAGTGGCTGGTGAATCATAATGCGCGAGTTAGGTAGGGCAAATCTTTGACCTTTTGTTCCGGCTGCCAAGAGAATGGCGGCGGCCGATGCGGCTTGCCCCACACAAACGGTTGAAATTTTCGGTTTGACGTGACGCATCGTATCAAAAATTGCCAGAGCAGAAGTTACCGAGCCACCGGGAGAGTTAATATAAAATTTGATGTCTTCGGCATCCGATTCTGATTGCAAAAATAGAAGCTGGGCAATAATTAAATTGGCAACATCATCATCAATCGGTCCGCCCAAAAAGACGATTCTCTCCTTTAAAAGACGCGAATAAATATCGTAAGCTCTCTCGCCAAATTGTGACTTTTCGATAACCGTTGGGATTAGATAAGACATAGATAAATTTTCAATTTTTAATTTATAATTTAAAATGAATTTAAAATGTCAGAATTTAAAAACGTTTTAAAATTAAAAATTCTAATATTTACTCTAAATTCTAAAATTCTAAATTTTAAATTAGCCACATATCAAACCAATAAAATTAAAGCATTTAAACCAGCTAATGTCAACTATGCTTTACAGTTATTTGGCACAAATTTCGACCAATCGGTCGAAGACCTTTTTAGTTCCTTCGGCAGAGCCGATTTCAATGTTTTCTTTTTTAGCAATTTCGCCCAATCCGACTCCAAGAACAATATTCTTTCTGGCCTGAACCTCGAGATCTTTGTCCATTTTTTCGGGAGTGAGTTTAAGATTTTCGATGTATTTTTCAAGAGTCAACCCCTTTTGCGCAAGGTCGTTTGATAACACCTGCTTCATCCTGGCGATTTCGCCATCAACCATTGATTTCGGAATATCAACTCTGGTCATCTTAACGATTTCTTCGGAAATCTGCGCTTGCTGAATCTGGCGTTCACGTTGGGTTTTTTCATCAACGAGTGATTTATGGATCGCAACCCTCAAATCTTTAACCGATTTGTGCCCGAATTTTTTGACAAATTCATCGTTTAGACGCGGCAAAATAATTTCTTTATGATCATTGATTTCAAGTTTGAAGGTAACTTTAGCTCCCGCATATTCTTTATCTTGAAAGTCCTTCGGAAAAACAATTTCGAAGTCCTTCTTATCACCTTTTTTAGTTCCCACAATTTGCTCGGCAAACCCCGGAATCATGGCTGTTTCGCCCAGTACCATCGGGAAATCTTTGCTTGTCAGTTTGTCTTTGACGACACCTTTGATCGAACCCTCAAATGTAATCTGGACCCAGTCGCCGTTTTTCACCTCACCTGATTTTTCTTTAAGCTCGGCGGCTTGGCGCATTAAATAACCAACCACTTTTTCCACTTCTTCGTCTGTAACCTCGCTTGATTTGGGGTCAATTTTAGTACACTTAATTTTTTTGTAATCGCCGATTTTAGCTTCTGGCAAAATATCAAATTCAACTTCAAATACGAGTTCATTTTTTGATTTGTCTTCAGTAAAAGCGGGATGGCGTGAAATCGAAACGGAGGGCTGGGTAACAGGATAAACCTTGTGCTCACGAAGCGATGACTGGTAAGCATCGTTGATGGCCGCCTCAAGTGCTCCTTGGGCCAAACGGGCATGACCGATTGATTCAATCGTCATGGCGCGCGGCGCTTTGCCTGCTCTAAATCCGGGAAGAGTAACCGTTGGCGCGAGCAATTCGTAGTGGCGCTCAAAATATTCTTCCATCTTTTCCGGTTCAACGGAAATTGAGAGTTTAATTCTATTTTTAGAAATTTGTTTTTTGTCGATTTTCATTTTCTTGCCTCCAGAGGTTAGATATTATCAGAACGAGGCAGATTTATCAAATGGTTGGGCAGTCCCTCGCTCTGTCATAGAGCGAGGGACTGCCACGGGATGGGCTCTCCGCTAGGAGTCACTGGAGGCCAACGCCTCCTCGCATTGGCACAGCCATCGGCTACTCCTGGACCGACACGGTGTCACTTGAGGTGCACGGTTTGCCCCTCGGGCCATTGTCGAAAGCGACATGGTCAGTTGATCAGCCACGCATTGTGCCGCCGTTTCGCCATCTTCTCCGCCAACCGAGCGGACAAAGCGAGCGGCGGCCTCCTCGTCAGGGGAAAGTTTACACATGCGGCTACCTCCTTCTCTGCGGTTTTTGCCCAATTTAAAAAAAGCTAGCTTGTTAATATACCACAAATTGATTAAAAAATCAAGATCAAAGGGCGGTTGATGAGAAAACATTTATTTTCCCTTGTGCTTGTTTTGAGATGCGCTCACAAGCTAAATTTAAAATCTCGCGGGGATCTTTTTCGCGCCGCTTCAACGCCCCGCTAACCCCCTCGACAAACGCCTCGCGAAGTTCGGTGTCGATATTTATTTTCACCACACCTTCGGAGATAGCAACTTTATATTCCCGCTCGCCGCGATTTGAGCAACCATGCAAAACCAGCGGCGCTTTCACCGAATCCTGAATCATTCCAAGTAATGTAAAGTCGAGTTGCTCCGCGGCGGTTAATTCCCCGTGAATATTGCCGATGGCGACCGCCAGCATATCGGGCTTGACTTCGTTAAAAAATTGCAAGGCCTCCGATGGATTGGTTTTAAAAATTTTTGATCGCTGATAATCCTCTTGGCCCCCGATTTGGCCTATTTCCGCCTCGTAAACGATATTTTTTCGGTGTGCCGCTTGGCGCAAATTCTGTGAGATGGCGATGTTTTGGTCAAGTGGTAATTTCGAACCGTCAAACATTACCGAATCAAATCCGGCCGCGATGCACTTTTTTACTGTCTCAACATTTGAGCCGTGATCAAGATGCAAGAAAACTTCTGTTTTTGATTCTTTCTTTAGCCGTTTTATAATTTCCACCAGATTTTCAAATCCGGCGTAATCTAAAGATTTTTCTGTAACCAAAAGAAAGACCGGTTTTTTGGTAATATTCGCCGCTTCAATCACCGCTCGCGCTGATTCCAAATTATAAACTCCAAAACCACCGATTGCGTATTTATCTTTGTAGGCCTGAGAAATTAGTTCCTTTAAGCTCATGTTAGCAATTTTTCTAAAACAGGCAGTTTTTTACCGGCGATAAAATCGCTCGTCGCCCCGCCGCCGGTGGAAATAAAATCAAACTTGTCGGAAAGCTTCATCTCATCAATTACCTCAGCCGTGTTCCCTCCCGAAATGACCTTTTCTGCCTGAAGCTTGGCAATAAAACGGGCAACTTCATGTGTACCGTAAATATATCTTTTGCTTTCGGTCATGCCCAGATTGCCGTTCCAAAAAATTGTTTTTGCCGATGAGAGAATGCTCTTAAAGAGCATGACTGTTTGTGGACCGATATCAAAAATCCCGTTTTTGAGCGTTGCTTCATTAATCGGCACGATTGATCCGAGTTTATTTAAACCGTCGACGGGTAGATAAACGTTTTCGTTTTTAGGATGATCTTGAACCATCCATTCATTAGCCGTTTTCCCGCCAATTAAAACTGCATCGGCAGTTTTTGTTAACGCTTCGATGGCTGGTAACTTATCTTCTATTTTTGCTCCACCGATAATCGCAACAAAAGGACGATCTGGATGGCTTAAAATTTTAAACAAAATGTTTGTTTCTTTTTCAACCAGCAGCCCCGCGTATGTTGGTAAAAGATCTTGGATCGCCAACATCGAGGCGTGATTTCTGTGAATGTTGGCGAAGGCATCCTGCACAAAGACATCGCCGAGCCCTGATAGCTCTTTAGCAAAATCTTCGGAATTTTTTTCTTCGCGCGGATCAAATCTCAAGTTCTCAAAAACCCTAATTTTGTCGCCGATTTTATAAAACTGCGATAATGCAGGACTTTGGGAGTCGCTTTTACCTTCGGTCAATTTACATTTGTATGGGATCTTCGAACAGATAACCTTTGCAATCTGTATCGTCGAAAGATTTCGATCCTTTTTGCCATCCGGCCGGCCAAGGTGGCCAATGATATTTATTTCCTTCGCATCTTTCTCGATAATCTTTTTAATTGTCGGCATCATCGCATCAACTCTTCTTAAATCTGCACTTTTGCCATCAACGATCGGAACATTAAAATCAACGCGTACTAGAATGCGCTTACCGCGAAGGTCGGCCCGATTTAATTGTCGATGGGATGGAATGCGCACAATTCTCCTAAATGGCTCGTCCACTTTTTACCTCTGCCGCAATGCGGCAAATTTCGCTAAATTCTTTTGGCTTTATACTCTCCCCTCCGACCAGCAAACCGTCGATCGAAGGTTGCAACATATACTCGTTAACATTGCTTGAGGTAACAGAACCACCGTAAACCACCCTGATTTCTTTTGCAAGATCCTCTGAATATTTATCGGCTAAATAATTTTTTATAATGTAGCAAATTGCCGCCGCATATGCGCCGGTGGCGCTATTACCAGCCCCAATCGCCCAAATCGGTTCATAAGCAATAATGACCTCATCCAAATCTTCTCTTTTCACCCCCTCGAGCGCCTTATCAATCTGAAGTAAAATTCCACCCTCATTTTTCATCCTCCCGACTTCGCGGTCGTAATAATCCTCGAGATGAAAGCGTCCCTCTTCCCCAATGCAGATAATCGGCGAAACACCCGATTGAAGAGCGAAACGGACTTTCTGATTAACCATCACGTCGGTCTCACCAAAGACACGGCGCCTTTCGGAGTGACCAACGATTACATACTTGCATATTCGCTTTGCCATAGACAAAGAAACTTCACCCGTATAGGCACCTGATTCTTCCCACATCGAATTTTGTAAACCGAAAGAAAGATTATGCGGCTTCGCCCTTAAATCTTCAAAGATTGGATACAAGAATATGCAAGGTGGACAAAGGACCACCTCTAACTCATGGATTTTTTCGGCGTTGCGGGCGACGTGACCCGCCAAAAGCTGTGCCTCACCCAGAGTCAAATTCATTTTCCAGTTACCAATAACAACAGGATTCAAAACACCTCCTTACTAATTATACCCCTTCTTCGGGATATTTCTCAAAATAGAGCGATGACTTCGCGAACTGTAATGGCGGCGATAAGCAAAATCAAAATAGCAAAACCAATAAAATGAAGCGTATTTTCAATTTCGGATCTGATAACACGGCGGCGGAATAATCCTTCGAGCGCAATTAAAAATGCCCGTCCGCCATCGAGTGCCGGAAAAGGCAGGATATTAATTATCCCAAGATTAATCGAGAGAATGGCCGCAAGTTGCAGAAGATAAGCCAATCCCATCCTGACGGCTTGACCCGTGATGTTGAAAATTCCAACCGGTCCGGCAACATCGCCGGCAACTTGTCCCGAAGAGAAGAGTTTTACAAAAAAACCATAGAGTAAAACAAAGATATACCCTGTGGTCAGAATCATTTCTTTAAAGCCAAAATAGATTGCCTTAAAAAATGGTAATTGCACCACCGGAACATCAACAATTCCGACCCCAAGCGGTGCCGCTTCATCTTGAGACAAAGTGACCGAGAGATCCGTGATCTTGCCTTCGCGCAACACCGAAACAGGAACGGTTGTACCGGGATTTTTACGGGTAAAATCGCTAAAAGAATTTACGGAATCGTACCCCAAAACAATATCGCCGACTTTTATTCCTGCTGTTTTGGCGGCACTATTTTCGGCAATCTGAGCAATTACAACTTGGTGTGTTTGGCGTCCGCCTAGTTCATCGGGGTTGAGGCGGATTGGCGACATCCCAACCATATAACCGACCGAAAAAATGACACCGGCTAATAAAAAGTTCATTACCACACCGGCGACGACTATCATTAACCGGATGCCCGGTTTTTTCCTGTTGAAGGCGCGTGGCGAGTCACTGTCTTTCTCTTCACCCAGCATTTTTACATAGCCACCAAAAGGAATCGCATTGATACAATATTTTGTCTCACCTCGCTTAACACAAAAGATCCTTGGAGGGAAACCAAAAGCAAATTCCTCTACTTTGACACCTGACAATTTGGCGACAATAAAATGTCCTGCTTCGTGAACAAAAATAAGAAGACCCAGAATGATAAGAAATGCGAGTAGGGTCAGCCAAAACATTAGATCGACCTCAAATCTTTCTCTTTTTCGGTTACGGTTTGCGAGATTTTTTGGTTGAAATCATTAATTACGTCGTTCAATTCTTTTTCGGCAGAGTAGCGATCATCTTCTGTTACAGTACCTTCTTTTTCCATTTTTTTGATACGATCCCAGACCTCGCCCCTAACTGAGCGTAAGGCAATTCTGGCTTCTTCTCCCTTGCGCGAAATTCCTCGAATTAATTCTTCTCGGTGCTCTTCGGTCATTGACGGTAGATTCACTCTGATAACATTGCCGTCGTTTGTGGGAGATAAACCCGTTTCGGAGTTTGCAATTGCTAATTCAATATCGCCTAGTGCATTTTTATCCCACGGCTGAATTACAATGTGTGCCGGATCGGGAACGGTTAGGGTGGCCATTTGTTTTAAGGGCGTAGTTGAGCCGTAATATGAGACCATGATATTTTCAACCAAACCCGTTGAGGCGCGTCCGGTTCTAATACCCGCGAAATCTTCTTTTAACTTATCGATTATTTGTTCAAACTTGCTTTTTAAATCTCTAATTTCTTTGTCGTACATTTTACCTCGCTTAGTTTCATTCTAAAGAATCTTAAAATTTACGCAACTGGCTACTTACTAATCAGCGTTCCGACATCCGCACCCTCAACCGCCTTGGCCAAATTGCCTTCTTTAAAGACGTCGAAAACCCTGATTGGCAAACTCTTTTCGCGGGCAAGCGAAACAGCGGTCATATCAAGTGCGTGTAAGTGCTTTGAGATTACCTCGTCATATGATATTTTTTTGAAAAGTTCCGCCTTTTTGTCTAAATCGGGATCGGCACTGAATACACCGTCAACATTTGAACCTTTAAGCATAACTTCGCATTCGAGTTCGATGGCGCGCAAAACTCCGGCCGTGTCGGTTGTAAAAAACGGGCTGCCGATTCCTCCGGCACAAATAACAACACGTCCCTTTTCCATGTGGCGCAAGGCCTTGCGCCTGATATAAGGTTCGGCAATTTTTTGAGATTCAATGGCCGTTAGAACACGGGTGGGGACATCGATACTTTCAAGCGCATTTTGCAAGGCCAAGGAGTTCATAACCGTGGCCAGCATTCCAATATAGTCAGCTGTTGCCTCATCCATTCCATGTTTCGCACCTGCACGGCCTCGAAACAAATTACCGCCACCGTTTACGATGGCGATATCAACACCGAGTTTCCTTACTTTAGCGATTTCCTGCGCGAGCTTTAAAGTAGTTTCAAAATCAATTCCGTTTTCTCTTTCTCCTTGGAGTGCCTCGCCTGACAGTTTGAGTAGAACACGTTTATATCTGGGGTCCACCATTCGCCTCCATTAATTTAAACCGCGAATTTCTAAATTATTCTCCCAGCTTAATCTTTACAAATTTTGCAATCTTAATATTCTCACCAGTTTTAGTGATTGTTTCGTGCAGCATATCCTGAATTGTTTTTGACGGATCTTTAAAATACTCTTCTTTAAGCAATGCCTTAACGTCTTTAACATCAGAATTTGCAACCTGAAGAGCGACCTCGTGAACAAAAGCTTTAAATTCATCGGTTTTGGCAACAAAGTCGGTTTCACACTGAACTTCAACCAAAACACCCAATTTTCCGAGGTGAACATAGCTGTCAATTAACCCAGCGCAAGTGGCGCGCTCGGATTTTTTCTGCGCAATTTCCAAACCCTTGGCTTTAAGAATTTCCCGTGCCTTTTTCTCATCTCCCTTGGCCTCATCTAATGCCCGCTTGACATCCATGATGCCAGCGCCGGTTTCTTCTCTCAACTTCATAATTTTCTCAGTCACTTTTTCTCCTTCTTGGTCTTGCTTTCAGATTTCTTTGCAGCGGGTTTTGCTTCCCCGACGCTTTTGGTCGGGGCTCCGACAGTTTCGCTCGTCGGAGCTTTCTTATCCCCTGGTTCGGTTTTGACTTCAACGACTTTTGGCTTGTAGTTATTTTTAATGGTTTCGCTAATAAGGTCTAGAATCAAGGTAATGGTTGCCTTTGAATCATCGTTGGCCACGATTGGGAAATCGATTTCTTTTGGATTGGCGTTGGTGTCGGCAATGGCGATAACCTTTATATTCAATTTTCTGGCCTCGGCGATAGCGTTTGTTTCTTCTTTGGCGTCAACAACGATTAAAACATCCGGCTTCTTCTCAAGACCTTTTAACCCCCCAAAAACCATATTCATTTTTTTGAGATCTTTGTCGAGTTTAACTTTTTCTTTCTTTTTTAAATAATCAAGTTTTGATTCGGCCAAGTCAGTTTCATTCTTGATCATTTTACGGATTGTCTTGCTGATAATTTCGTAATTAGTCAAGAGACCACCCGGCCAGCGCTCGATAATGTAAGGCATTGAAAGCTTGTCGGCGGTTTCCTTAACTTTTTCTTTTGCTTGAAGTTTAGTTCCGACGAAGAGAAAAACCCCGCCGTCTTTGGCCTTCTGCTCAACATATTTTAGAGCCGCCTCGATCATCTCCCGTGTTTTTTCCAGATTAATGATCGAAATTTTGTTTCTATAAGTATAAACAAAACGATGAGACCGAGCGTCCGATCTGGTCTTGGAGTGTCCGAAGTGGGCTCCGGCCTTAAATAATTCTTCGATTGTTGGAGTATTTGCTGGCATTTTTAAATTCCTATCCTTTGCAATTAATGATTTGCTTTTTTGCTTTTTTAATTAAACCTCAAATGGCAAAATTTTGCAAGAGTAGAGCTTAAAAATGATTGACTTTCAGATCTTAATCCGCTACTATTGCGCCAGCTCGACAAAAGTCGGGCAATCTATCCCAAAGGAGGGCTTGCAAATGGCAGGCCAGAACGAACTCAGACGGGACCCGTACCTTGATCTGTTGATGACAATCGCAAAGGAGGGGGAGAGTCCACAAAGCCAAGCGAAGATTCTGGATGCATTGCTCGACTACTTTGGTCCTCGGCTGCGAACCTGTAGATTGATTGAGGTTGGGGACGTAGAGTGTGGGCTAGGATACGTGGGTAGCGGACGTCACCTCTCGGAAGATAAGCCCAAATATGTGGGGAGGATACCAAAGACCGCTAAGGGGCTTTTCTTCTTAAACTCCTATAACAACAGATTGATTCTCCGTGTTGAGACGAAGACCCAATACGGACGCAGTCGATCCCAAATTTGGGGCATCGCAAAGGTTAGAGGTGAGACAGGCACGGCTGGTGAGTGGGCGCTTTTCACCGTCCACATCAGAGAGGACTACAAAGGAATAGATCGCGCAGATCTTGTCACCAATTCTGTCGCTCCCGTGACATCCGCAGATCTGCTTAAGCTGACAGGGCTTTCTGTTTCTGAGATATTCGCCGAGCTTGCGGATGAAACGGCAATGACGTGCGAAAGACGCCAGCGAAACCTAGAATGGGCGCAGTCGCTGAACTTGGAGATACGGGGAGCTATTGATCTCCTCAAGGCGCTCAACGCCTAGGACGAGATAGGATCCAGACACAAGGGGCGGCCGATGGTGGCCGCCCCGTTTATTTTACCTTAGGCCTTGAAAAATTCTGCTAATCTGCTAATATTATTTAGTCATGAAAAAAGACCCATCCGCCGCTCTTACGGTCAATTGGACTACGTCCTAATCTGACACGTGCGAGCTTTGGAGGGCAGGTATCCACCAAAATATATTTTAAAATGAAAAAAGATATCCACCCAAAATACAATCCAAAAACAAAAGTGCGCTGTGGCTGTGGTGCCCAGTTTGAGATGGGTTCAACTGAAGACGAAATAAAAGTTGAAATCTGCTCACAGTGCCATCCTTTATATACGGGCAACAAAAAGCTTGTCGATACTGCCGGCCGACTCGACCGTTTTCAAACACGTCTTGATAAATCAAAGCAGCTAAAAGAAGAACTCGAAAAGAAAAAAGCGGAGAAAAAAATCCGCCAAGAAGGCAAAGATCAGACCGAGAAAAAGGAAAAAGATCTCAAGGAGAGCTTGAAAGAAATTTCCGAAAAAGAACAATAAACTCTCTGTAATAAAGATGCAATTTTTAGTATTCTAAGGTTGCATTTTTTTAAATTTAAAAATAATCATGAATCAAAAAATCGACGAGTTAAAACGAAATATAAAGCTCCTTGAAGAAACCGATGATCTCGGGTTCAAATCTTTGATTGAAGAAGAAATAAATAAGATAAAAGGGGAGCTAGTTGTCCCCGATCCGGCCGATTCAAAAAGCGCCATCATCGAAATTCGCGCCGGTACCGGTGGGGAAGAGGCCGAACTTTTTGCCGGCGAGCTCTCGAGAATGTATCTCATGTTTATTGAGAAAAAAGGATGGCGTTCATCGATAACCGACCGCAAGGAATCCCCCATCGGAGGGTTGAAAGGCATGACAATTGAAGTACAAGGGGAGGGGGCTTACGGACTTTTGAAATATGAGGGTGGTGTCCACCGCGTCCAGAGGGTGCCAAAAACGGAAAAATCGGGTCGTCTTCACACCTCCGCCGCCACTGTTGTGGTGATGCCGGAGATAGAGGCGAAACAAATTGACATCAGGCCCGAGGATTTAAGAATCGATGTATATCACGCCTCCGGTCATGGCGGCCAATCGGTTAATACAACCAATTCGGCGGTTCGAATCACTCACCTGCCAACCGGTGTTGTTGTGACCAGCCAAGACGAAAGAAGCCAGCTTAAAAATAAGGACAAAGCGATGAAGGTGCTCTACGCCAGGGTATGGCAGGCAGAGGAAGATAAAAGAATGGAAAATGAATCGGCCATGCGCCACTCAATGGTACGCTCGGGGGATAGAAGCGAAAAAATCAGAACTTATAATTTCCCGCAAGACAGAGTAACTGACCATCGCATTCCCAAATCTTACAATCAAATTGAAAAAATTATGGATGGTGATATCTCAGAGATTGACGAAGAGCTAAAATCAATTGACGAAGCACAAAAGCTGGACGAGATTTTGTCAAAAAGCGAGGACTAAATTGAAAAATATTACCGCGGACGACCTGATTCGTTCTTCTTTAATTGATAAAAAAACATCCGAGAAGATAGTAGGGGATTTGCTTAAAATTTCGGCGGTGGAGCTTTTTTTAAAAAGAAAATCTCTTATTCTCTCCCCCGCTCTAATTAATAATTACAAAAAAATAGAAAATAAAATCAGGGAGGGGGTACCGGCGCAGTACGCCTGCGGAGAAGCCGATTTTTACGGCTTGAGATTTTATGTTGATAAAAATGTTCTTATCCCCAGACCGGAAACGGAAATTATGGTTGAAAAAGGGCTAAAAAAATTAGAATTGAGAAGCAAGAGTGAAGGAGTTGGGAAAAGAAAACTTAAAGTGATTGATATTGGCACGGGCAGTGGATGCATTATCATTTCCCTAATTCATAATTTAAAATTCTCTGTTCTGCCTTTTGCCACCGACATCTCATCGGATGCCCTGAGAATTGCGAAAAGAAACGCCAAAACACACAAAGTTAAAATTAATTTTTTTAAAAGCAACCTTTTGCAAAATAAAAAACTACCGGAAAAATTTGATCTAATCCTGAGTAACCTCCCCTACCTTCCCAGCAACTATCCTAAAATTTATCCTAAAAATCTATCCGATCCACTGTGCTTCGAACCCCGCCTAGCGCTAGACGGAGGAAAAGACGGAACCGATTTAATTAAAAAATTATTAAGCGAACTGCCTGATCGATTGTTTCAGGGTGGGCTAGCAATCTTAGAAATTGATCCAGCTCAAAAGAAATTTATTTCATTGTTTATAAAAAAAATCGGGCTCAAAGCCAGATTTATTAAAGATCTCAACCGACACGTTCGTTTCGCCCTAATCACTCACTAAAAAATTAGGATTGCTTCTCTCCTAGTTTCGCCTTCACGTCAATTTCTTTGCCGTCACGCAAAACCCTCAGATTAACCTCATCTCCCGGCTGATATCTGTTTAAGACCGAAGAAAGAGATTGTTTTTCGTTAATTTCGTCGTTATTGATTTTTAAAATCACATCCCCCTCTTTAAGCCCCGCCTTTTCGGCAGGAGAACCACTCTGAACCGCCGCAATCCCGTTTGACCTGTCACCGATTACGAGGGCGCCGTGGTCTGTGTTCAAGTTCTGACTGGCGGCAACTTTTTGATCGACTAAAACATAACTAACTCCAAGATATGCAACAATAATTTTTCCTGTTTTTTTGTACGAATCGATCGCCGATTTCAAAGAGTTAATAGGAATCGCAAACCCGATCCCCTCTGCCTGACTTTTAGCGGCAGTTGCAGTATTGATACCGATAATCTGGCCCTTTAAGTTAACCAATGGGCCACCGGAATTACCCGAATTAATCGCGGCATCGGTTTGTAACAATCCATCTAATCCTTCACTTTGATTGCCTGAGGTGTCAGTTGCCTGTAAGCTCCTCTCCTTGCCCGATAAAACTCCAACTGTGACGCTATTTTGGAATTCACCCAAGGCGTTGCCGATTGCAATAACGCGTTGACCAATTTGCAAATTGTCAGAGTCGCCAAATTCAACAACGGGTAGATTTTTCGCATCAATTTTAAGAAGCGCAAAGTCGTTTGCTGGATCCTGTGCAACAACGTTAGCGTCGTATTTTTTGCCATCAGACGTAATAACCGTATACTTTGCCCCCTCGATATTAGCAACGTGTTTATTGGTCGCAATCAGACCGTCAGAGCTTATAATGAAACCGCTCCCACCGCCTTGCTGTTGCTGGACAGACGAACCTTGGCTTCCAAAAAAATCAAACGGATTAATAACCTGAACGTCCTTAGTGAAAATAACACTTACCACGGAGGAAGAAACCTTATTGACCGAGTCGATTACGGCCGAGTCCTCGGTCACTTTGATATTTTCAGTTCTATTTTGTGGAATTGGAAGTCCGCTGTTGTCCTTTATCCCCAAACTTTTCTGAAGAGCGGGGGAACTTGAAATTAGGGCAATTCCACCGATACCACCAGCCACGCCGGCAACGAACCCCAAAATTACCAAAAAAACAATTAATGTTCGGCTAATCTGTTTTTCCATATCGAACGAATCCCCTTTTAATATATTATAACAAAAATAAGCTGAGAAAATTCTTAAATTTATTCATCCGAGGCAGCGCGGCTCAAATAGTATGAAACAAAGACGGCCAAAACCGTGACAAAGATTGCATAAATAAACTGAGATTTTAGGCCTGATCCCGGTTCAATATAACGGTTGATAGCAGCTTTGACAGCTTCATTCCACGCCAAAGCGGCGACGAAACCAAATGCCGCGGTGACAAAAGTGGCAAACGTTCCGATTAACTCTTTGTGCATTCTTTTTTGTTTTGGGGTTTTTTCCCCTTTTTCTTCGGCCATTATTTTCCTTCCATCATTTTGATTAATTTTTCACGTACTTCATTGGGGTGTAGTTTACCCTGCCCCTTGCGCATGGCAACGCCCACTAAAAACCCAATGACTTGGATCTTGCCTGCCTTAAATTTTTCGACAGCATCCGGATTATCACGCAGAACCTCCGCGACTATTTCGTTGGAATCTAAACTTTCCGATTCGATAAAATCTTGAATTGGTTTTTTTGCATCGGCGGCCTGCTCGATTGCCTGTCGGACAAGATTTGAGGGGAATCCCATCTTTATTTTTTGGGCCAAAAAGATTAAATCTTCGCAGCTTAGTTCAAAAGATCGCCTCTGATTAATTAATGTTTTGGCAATTATGTTTAGATTTTGGCTGTCGAGTAAGGCGCATTTTTCTATTAATTTAAGTAACTCATTGTTTCTGGAGATTAATTCAACATCTGACGCGCTAATTCCCCACGCAAGTAGTTTGCTGCGAACGGCCTCTGGTAGTTCGCTTTGCTCTGAACCGATTTTTTCCAAATTAAATTTCTCTGTTTCGATTGGGGGAATATCCGGTTCGGGAAAGTAACGGTAGTCCTTTGCCTCTTCCTTTTCCCTCATGGCAAAAGTTTTACCACTGGTCGCGTCAAAACGTCTGGTTTGCTTGGTTTTCTTGCCCGAAAAAGTATCAAATTCACTTGTAAGCCGGCTCTCCTCATACAAAAGAGCTTTTTCAACAAACTTGAATGAATTGAGATTTTTCAGCTCAATAATGGGGGAACTTTTATCGTCTTTTATAACATTAATATTTGCATCGCAACGAAGATGCCCTTTTTCCATATCGGCTGACGAAACTCCAAGCGATCTCAAAATCTGCTGAAGTTCTTGCAGAAACGCTTTTGCAATTTGCGGACTATCAATATCCGGTTCGGTTACCATTTCCATCAACGGCGTCCCCGCGCGATTTAAATCTACAATGGTAAACTTTGAGCCCTTAGGGTGTAGCAATTTTCCTGCATCCTCTTCGAGATGGACGCGGTTAAACCTAATCTTCACGCCCCCGACAATCAGCTCTCCTCCCAAGCAAAACGGTTGGTCGTACTGGCTAATTTGATAGCCCTTCGGCAAATCAGGATAAAAATAATGTTTGCGGTCAAATTTAGAAATTTTATTTATTTTTGATTTAAGAGCTAGGCCGGTTTTGATCGTTTTAATAATTGCTTCTTTGTTTGGTACAGGTAATGTCCCCGGCATTCCCATACAAATCGGGCAAGTAACTTCGTTTACTTTTTTACCTTCCGAGTTATTGTCGCACGAGCAAAACATTTTACTCTTTGTATTGAGCTGGGCATGAACCTCAAGTCCAATTATTGTTTTAAATTCACCGGTCATTTTTGAAAGCTCCCAAATCAGTTAAAAACTTCTTCATTTTCCAAATCGAGCCCGCTGATTCTTTTGCATCTATTCCGTGAGCAAATTCATGAACAAGCCGATTTCTAACCTTATGCGCCTCCCACATGTCGTTGTAAACCTGCCTTGAAACAAGCTTTTGGACACCGCGTAATCTCTCCCCCAGCGAATCACCTCTAACGTTGGCTCTTTTTAAAACCGTATCAACAAGTTTATCCGCTTCTATAACCGCCATTTTGGGATCTAATTCTTCAATATCATGCCACATCCTCGTCAGCTCACCCGCAGGAAAAACGACGAAGTGATTTTTTGCAAAAATAAGATCGACGACACGAGACAGGCCCTTCTCGATCAGTTGAATCGCGGCATTCGCAAATCCCGATTCCCCGTTCTTTTTATGCTTATTCGGATAACTTTGATTCATATTAAATGTTTGGCTTTCTATCTTTCATCCCTGAAACTTTTTCGAATTGATGCGAAATGTTCAAAATTATTTGTTCTCCGAGCTGGGGTCCGATAATTTGAATGCCAACCGGTAATTCTTTGCCGTCGCGCTTCACCATTCCTGCCGGAGTAGAAATTGCCGGGACACCAGCCGGATTTATCGGCACCGTGTAAATATCGCTTAAATACATCTGGATGGGGTCGTCGGATTTTTCACCGATTTTAAAAGCGGGCGTTGGAGAAACCGGAGTGACGATAGCATCTACTTTTTTAAATGCCTCTTCGAAATCTGCCTTCACCAATGTCCTTAGTTTAGTTGCTTTGCGATAATATGCGTCATAATATCCGGCCGACAAAACATAAGTGCCGAGCATAATTCGTCTTTTTGCTTCATCGCCAAAGCCCTCTTCCCGAGACGTTGCATAAACCTCGTCCAAATCTAGATCCTTGTTTTCTCGCAAAACCGAGTGGCCATATCGTATTCCGTCATAGCGGGACAGATTTGAGCTAACTTCAGCAAACTGTAGAATGTAATAAGTCGCAAGAGCATAGTCGGTGTGCGGTAATGATATTTCTATGATTTCAGCCCCAAGATTTTTAAGCTTTTCAATTGCCTCTTTGATAACCTTTTCAACATCTCCATCCATTCCTTTTTGGAAATACTCTTTTGGGATGCCAATTTTTTTACCCCGAATATCTTCTTCCAAATACTTTGAATACTCTGGCACTGGTGCATCTAGCGTCGTTGCATCAAGCCCATCTTTACCCGCAATAACCTCAAGAAGCAATGCGACATCTTCCGTTGTCTTGGCCATAGGGCCGACAACATCCAAGCTTGAGGCCATCGAAATAACTCCGTACCTCGATATACGTCCGTATGTCGGCTTTAAACCGACAACAGAGCATAAACTTGCTGGTTGACGGATAGAACCCCCCGTGTCTGTGCCAATTGCACCAAGACATTCATCAGCCGAAACCGCTGCAGCGGAACCACCAGATGATCCGCCCGGAACACGTGAGCTGTCCCACGGATTCTTGGTTGTTTTGAAATCAGAATTTTCCGTACTGGAGCCGTGCGCAAATGCATCGAGATTTGTTTTGCCCAAAATTACCGCTCCGGCATCTTTTAATTTTTTAACAACCGTGGCGTCATAGCAAGGAATAAAACCCTTTAAAATATTTGAGGAGGCGGTTGTTTCAACTCCTTTGGTGCAAAGCAAATCCTTGATCGCAATCGGAATACCGTCTATTTTGCTAAGCGGTTTGCCACTCGCTATCCTTTTATCTGCCTCTTCGGCGCTCTTTAGCGCTTCGACTTCCAAAACTTTTAAGTAAGAATCAACTTTTGGCTCAACTTCTTTGATCCGTTTTAAAACAGCTTGTGTCAGCTGAACTGAGGTGATTTTTTTCGATTGGAGATCTTTTGATGCCTGAGCAATTGATAATTTATGCATCGTCGTTTCCTCCCAAAACCTTTGGTACGAGAATTTCGGTTGAGTTAACCACCGGTGCATTGCTAACTAATTCTTCGGTCGTACAGCAAGTTAGATCTTTTTGGCAGGTCACAGAGTCATCCCGCAAAACATTGTTCAAGCCGGTAACCTGAGATGTTTCTTCGATTTTTTCCAAATCAACATCGTCTATTTTTTTAAACAAATCCAAAATACCGGAGAGTTGAACTCTGAATTTTTCAACCTCCGCATCATTCAAATCCAAACGCGCAAGGCGTGCAACTTGCAAAACCTCTTCTTTCGTTAGCATATTACTCCTCTTAAATCATAGCATTTAAGATTGAAAATTCAATTGTTATTAATATTTTAAGGCAATAAACCGACATGGGCGCTGATTGCTCAGCGCCCATTGAAACTTCGAGCATCCGCTAAAGAGCAGATGTTGGAGACGGGGAAATCAGCCCCCAAAATCCTGTGAATCAACGACGCAAGAACTGGTTTGGGACCAACCTCAACAAACTCGTCGACACCGTACTTAGCCATATTCCGAACGATATCCACCCAATGAATCGGAGACGTCATCTGCTGGATGAGTTCGCCCCTGACTTCGCTGGCACCCTTGATCGGCCGACCGGTCGTATTGGCAAACACACAATACCGGCAATCAGTAAACGGTACCGAGCCGATTGCGCTAGCGAGAGGCACTACTGCCTCGGCCATACATGGTGTATGGGCAGCCACAAGAACTGGAATTGGCCTTGCTTTGCCTCCGCAGATGATGACTTGCCGGACAGCTTCTTCAACCGCGCGGAACTCCCCAGAAATGACGACCTGACCGGGCGCATTGTAGTTTGCGCAGAATACCTGGTCGGGAAATCCACGGCAAATCTCCTCAACCCTTGCGTCATCTAAGCCAAGTATTACTGACATAGCTCCGCTCGACTTGGCTTGCTGACGTTCCATCGCCAAGGACCTTGCCTCGACCACCTTCATCGCATCGTCGAACTGCAAAGCACCTGCAGCAACAACAGCTGAATACTCCCCAAGAGAGTGACCGGCGAAGACGACATTCTCCGGCAAAACAAGTAGTGAGAATAGCGCGATGTTTATTGTGAAGACCGCCTTCTGTACGTTCTGTGTACGGTTGAGGTCTGCCTCAGGACCATGTGACATCAGCTTCAACAGGTCTGCGTCAAGCGACTTCCTAATCTTCTCGAGAAGGTCGCTATTGCTCTCAAAGCAACCAGACATACCAACAAATTGAGTCCCTTGTCCCGGAAAAACGATTGCTTTCAAGGTACGAAACCTCCTTGCAGATTTCAGTATTAGTAAAAACATAGCTTATTTAAGATTATTTACCATCCCCGCTTTATTTTTTTAGATCTTTTTCAGGAAGTAAAATCAAGTTTTCCGCTTGTTTGACAAGTGATTTATACCGATGACGTAAGGTCCGGATAAATCACGAAGGCAAACTGAAAGGAAAACCTATTTTTACGCTCCTAGAAAATCGTGCCAGGGGGTTGGAGCATGCGAGGATAGGGGGACCGCCTCGAAACAGGTCCCCTTATCCTCGCAATTAGTTGCGAGATTCATCTCGCAAAAATGCAAAGCTTACTTTGCCAATAGTTCTTTAAACCCTTCTTCGTCAATAATTTTTACCCCAAGTTCTTTTGCCTTGTCGTATTTTGACCCAGGTTCATCACCTGCTACAACAAAACCCGTTTTTTTTGAAACCGATCCGGAAACATCTGCACCCATCGAACGAACTATATCCTGCGCCTGGTCGCGGGACATTGTCGGCAAAGTCCCCGTAAAAACAAAACTTACTCCCTTGAGACGATTTGACTTTTGACTTGAAACCTCGGGTAAAATAATTTTTAAGTTTGCCTTAAACAATTTATCGATAAAGTGTAGATTCTTCTCGTCGCGGAAATAATCGTAAATACTTCGTGCGACAACATTTCCTATTTCATAAATAGAAAGGAGCTCTTGCTCATTCAAACTAGCGAGTTTTTCTATTGCTTCCCGACCACTTTGTATTTTATACTCGCTGACCAATTCACGCGCTAAATCGTTAGCTGTTTCGGTGCCCACAAACCTGATCCCCAAGGCATTAATCAGCTTACCAAGCTCAATCTCTTTATGCTGTGCAATTGATTGAATAATATTTGATGCTGATTTGTCCGCAAATCTTTCCAGCGGTTTAATATCCTCGAACTTGAGATAAAAAAGATCTGCACCATCAGAAATTAGTTTATTCTTGATCAGCTGATCAATGATTTTTACTCCCAAACCATCAATACTAAAGGCGCTGCGAGAAACAAAGTGGCAGATTTTGCGCCTCTGGACCTCAAAAATATTCTTATTCTCGATATAGTGGATTGCTTGTCCCTCTTTTCGATAAACCTTGGTATTTAAAAATTCCTGTGGCATCTTAAATGGTTTCGCATCCTTGGGCCTTAAATTTTTTACAACAGAAATTACCTCAGGAATAACATCGCCTGCTTTTTGGATAATAACGGTATCACCCACTCTTACGTCTTTTTTCTTTATTTCATCAGCGTTATGCAAAGTCGCACGAGAAACCGTTGAACCCGCAACAAGTGTCGGTTTAAAAATAGCCACTGGCGTCAACGCACCGGTTCTGCCAACTTGCAAAATAATTTCTTTTACAACCGTTGTCGCCTGTTCGGCGGCGAATTTATAGGCAATCATACCCCTTGGAGATTTACCGACAACACCGAGGTGATCTCGCAATTTCTCGCTATTTATAACCACCACAACACCATCAATTCCAAATGATAATTTTTCCTTTTCTTTTTCCCACTTCTTATGAAAGCTCTCAACTTCCTCAAGGTTTTTGCATAATTTATTTTGTGAGATTACGGGAAATCCTAACGATTTTGCGATTTCGTGTTCTTGTTCATGGGTCGTTTGGCCAATTTCCGATACAATTTCATATGCATAGAAGCTAAGCGAACGCGAAGCGGCGATACTGGAATTTAGCTGACGGATTGAACCGGCTGCCGCATTGCGTGGATTCGCAAAAACCACTACCCCCGATTTTTTTTGCTCTGTAACAATTTTTTTAAAAGCCGCCGTTGTCAGATAGACCTCGCCGCGAACCTCGAATTCAATATCCTTTGCCTTATTAAAATATTGAGAAGATTCGTTTAATTTCAAGGGAATGGCGTCAATTGTTTTAATGTTTTGTGTAACATCCTCTCCAACCATTCCATCGCCGCGGGTCACGGCTACATCTAGAATTCCATTCTTGTAAATCAGTGATATAGCCAAGCCATCGATTTTTAATTCTGTAAAATACCCTGATTTTTCTATTGACTGCGTCGATGAAAAACGAGCTGCTTTTTCCATCCATTGACGCAACTCTTCGAAGGTAAAACAATCCTCAAGAGATATCATTGGCACGCTATGGCGGCGCTTAACAAATTTATCTAACGCCGTGCCCGCAACTCTCTGAGTCGGCGAATCCGAGGTTACTAAATCAGGATATTTCTGCTCTAAATTGTAAAGCTCATGTTTTAAAGAATCTTCGGCACCCTCGGAAATTTCCTCTTTGTTTAAAACGTGTTTATTGTAGCGTAAGCGATTAATTTCTTGGCGCAATACCCTAATTCTCTGCTTAGCGACAATTTTATTATCTTTCTCTGCCATATTATTAATCTTTTATTTTCTTTCTTTATTTATACCATATAAAAACGGGTAAAAAAATGAAATCGTCTGACCAAAAAAAGGGCCGTAAGCCCTCCTTAGACAGATCTTAAATGCGATCCGCCTGTGCACCTTCCCATGAAAAACTTTTAAAACTCTATCTTTGGCGCTTTACCCGCCGCTTCTTTCTCCATAGAGCTTATTTCAAATAATTCTTTTGGCTCAAATTTGAAGGTTGAAGCAACGGTGTTGCTGGGAAAAGATTTAATTTTGATATTTAAATCCCTGACATTTGCGTTGTAGAATCTTCTTGACGCTTCGATTTTGTTTTCAGTGTCTGTCAAATCTTCCTGAAGGGAGAGAAAATTCTGACTAGCTTTCAAGTCGGGATAGTTTTCCGCAACAGCAAAAACCGATCTTAACGTTTTGGTTAATTCGTTTTCTGCTTTAGATTTTTCTTTGAGGCCTTTAGCGGAGATAGCGTCTGCACGGGCGGCGGTTACTTTTTCGAACACTTCTTTTTCGTGTTTGGCGTAACCCTTAACGGCATTAACCAAATTTGGGATTAAGTCGTATCGACGCTTTAACTGAACGTCAATATCGCTCCACGCCTCTTCCGATCTGGTTTTTAGAGATACCAAACTGTTATAAACTACGATCAAATAAAGCAACACGACCGCAACGAGTGCAATAATTATCCATAAAAACATATTTCCTCCGCCAAAATTTATTTTCGACGCTTTGAATTAAACTAAATGCCTGCCGTCGCAGATACACTTGCTTCGCTGTTTGTGGTTTTGGTTGCACTAGCACCAGCGGTCGCAGTTACAGTTGAAGATGCCGTTGCTTTAGTCGCTTCCGTTACTTTATATAACGTTATGCTACCTTCCGCAACCCCCTCGGGATCGGTTGCGTTATCCAAGACAGCAGAAAGGGTGAATGTTTTACCGTCTGACTTGTAAGCGTAATTTTTTTCGGGAGAATCAGGATCCGCGGGTAATGCGCTCAAATACGCAGGAACTAATGCTTTTTCTACAACATTATTAGCTGTATTGAGATAAATCATCGTGGTCGCAACCGGATATTTGCCTGTTCCGGCAAAATAATTTAGTAGCGCTTGCTGAATCTTAATTAGATCCGCCTTCCTCACCTGATCGCTTGAAGAATTTGGTGCAACCGTAGCGGACTTTTGCACCGTTGTAGTTGTGCTGTTTGATGCAAAGAGCAGCGTGTAGGCAAGATAACCACCGATTACCAAAATCGCTGCGACTATAATCAAAATAATTAAACGAGCCGGTGAACCAGATGGTTTCGGTGCCTGAATTGAATCCGGACTTAACTCTGACTGAGAGCTGTCAGTGTCTGGCATTGATGCATTAGCACTACTAATTCCATCGATATTCCCCATATCTTGCATACTTGGCGCAGGAACCGTACCTCCTGGCTGAGAACTATCGGCATTATAGTTGACAGGAGGTTCCTCGGGAACAACGGGCGCGGAAGGTGTTTCGGGAACAGAACCCTCCGGCTCCGATGTTGATGCGGGGGAAGAATCAAAATTTGATGGCTCTGGAGTTGGTTGATCACTGTTAAGGTTTGGTGCGGGAGCTGTTTGTGCAGGAGTTGCCGGAGCAGTATTTTGCGGTTGGTCGTTTAAAATACTTTTCAGAAATTCGTCTGTGTCAGGTGCTTTAGCTGTTTCCTGCTCACCCGAAGACATGTCTGGCTCCGTTTGAGTTGGCGCAGACGGAGATGAGCTAAAATCAGAAGTTGGTGGAGTAACTGGTTCGGCACTTGAAGTATCAGGAGCATCAGGAGTATCTGGAGTATCTGGAATCGGTGCTTCGGCTGGTTCGGGAGAAGGCGAAACTTCTGGTGCGGGAGTGGGCTCGGGAGAAGAAACTGGCGCTGGAGGCGTATTCTCTGTAGAAGTCGGCTCAGGCGAGACGGGTTCTACGGGAACTGATGGCTCGGGAGACGTTTGTGCTGGAGATGCCTCGGCGTCAGGTACGGCCGGATTCACAGGCTCGGCCGGAGGGCTTTGAGGCACAGCTTGTCCCACCGGATTTTCTTCCGGCATTTTTGTCATCGCTTCTTCCAGCGGTGATTGTTCGCTCTGATCACCTAGATCAGCCCCAGAGTCCGAGCCTTTTGGCTCGTTTTGACTGTTTTGACCATTTAATAAATCATCAGGCATTTGCCCCTCCTTTTCCTTACTTACATAATATCACAAATCACAAAAGCAATGAATCAGAACGATTGAAGCGCCTTCTTCAGCACAGGATCGTTACTGGTAAAAAGTGCGTTGTCCCCTTCTTTAATTGTGACATCGGGTTCGATTCCGTTTTTGTCGATGCTTGACCCGTTAGGAGTCAGCCACCTAGCCACTGTTATTTTCACCGAAGAACCACCGGAAATTCTTTCTAATTGTTGCACCGTACCTTTACCAAAAGTTTTTTCACCAATTAAAGTACCGCGCTTGTGGTCTTTGATCGCACCCGCCACAATTTCGGCAGCCGAGGCACTTCCTTGATTTATTAAAACAACTAATTTGGCATTTTTTAAAACACCATCGCCCTTTGTTTTAAGTTCGGTTTTACCATCTTTTGCATCTTCAATTACAACCGTTGTTGAATCTGGGAAAAGATTGCTGGATACATCCGTTGCTCCGTCCAAAAGTCCACCTGGATTATTGCGCAGATCCAAAACAACCTTATTTATCCCCTTTGAAGCAATCTCTTTAGCCGCCTTATCAAAGTCCGACTTCGTGTTAAGCCCAAATTCACTTAAAGCAATAATCGCCACATCTCCCTCGAAGTTAAGTTCAACTGTATTGACAGATATTTTCTCCCTTGTAATTTCGATCGTTCGGGTTTCTTTTTCTCCTTCGCGCAGGATGGTTAATTTGACTTTAGTTCCGGCTTTTCCGCGGATTCGATTTACAACTTCATCCAAGGTCAGATCACTTGTGCTTGTCGAATCAACCTCCAATACCTTATCCCTCGGCTTTAGGCCAGCTTTTAGCGCGGGGGAGTTAGGCAGAGGTGCAATCACCGCGGGGGTTTGGTCGAGAATCCCAATCCTTACCCCGATTCCCTCTAAATCACCCGAGAGCTCGTTTTCAAGTTCAGCCGATGAGTCGGGAGGTAAAAATGCAGTATAGGGATCGCCAAGAGAATCGAATGCACCCGAAATTGCACCGTAAAGAAATTTTTGAGGGTCAATGGTGCCTAGATATTCGCTTTGCAAACGATCGTAGGCCTCTTTAAATAAACTAAAATCAATTTTATTTTTTCCTCCCAAGTCCAGATTAACCAACTGAGGAATTTTTTGATTATCCAAAATTAAATTTTTGTGCCCCAGAAGATAACCAAAGAATCCCGATAGAAAGACAACAACTACCAGCGAAAAAATAAATATAAATTTTGTTTTATTAGACCTTTTCATGCGAACTTAATTCTAACCGATATTTGCTTTGATTAAAAATGTCTTAATTTACAAATCGAAAAAATTGCGATAAAGCTCAGCTACAGTAACCGGACCTACGCCGCCAGGCACGGGTACCAAATTTTTGTCTTCCGGCCAATTTTCGATTTCAATATCCCCCCTTATTTCGCCATCATCAGAAACGGTTGAAGCATCTACAACAGTTGCCCCAGATTTAAAATCCTTTGAGCTAAAATTCCCGCCTCCGCCGGTGGCCATTATCACGATGTCCGATTCTTTTATCTTTTGAGCATATTGCGTGTCATTCTGTTTTAAAACCGAAGGTTGAAGTTTTTTATTCTCCCAGAAAAGTTTAAGTGGCGCCCCGACTAAAAAACCGCCGCCAATAATTAAAATCTTTTTTCCAATTTTTTTGATTTTGTAAAAATCAAGGATTTCATCGATTGCCAATATCGTTGGTGGGTAAGTTTTAAAATCACCTTCTCCCAAGATGAAATTGAATCCGTCAACGTCTTTGTCTTTAGAAATTTGTTTGGCAATTTTTATCCTGTCAATATGAGCCGGCAGTGGCAATTGGACTAAAATTCCTCCAACCCTCAAATCATTATTTAGTTCGTCAATTTGTCCAATTAATTCTTGTTCTGTAGTGTCACCCCCTAATCTTAGGTGCCGGAAATTCACCCCTAACTCGTCAGCAATTTCCTTTTTTTTAGACACATACAGGTCCGAAATCGGATCGTCACCAACCTGAACAACTACAAACTGCTTATTCGGAGCCACCCTCAAACCGAGCTGTGAAACTATCTCTTTTGCTAATTTATATCCTTTAAAAATCAATTTGAAAACTCCTCAACAAATACTTTTTCCCCGCTACCCAAATCGACACAACCAATGCCAATTTTTTTGAAAACCGGTAATTCGATGTTCTCGCGATGTTCAATACTCGCAAGCAAAGAGTTGTTTGCCGTGGTAGCATCGGGCGCTAAGGCCAGGTTTTCGCCAAGATAATCGAATCCTATTTTAGCCGCCATGCCCCTGTCTTCGGGTGATTGATTCGAGATAGAATAATGTGAAAAATGACGAGTACGGGCGATTTCTAAGGCATAACTTTGAGCCAAAGATTCAAGCTGGGGATCGCGCACGAGTTCCTGTACCCCTTTATTGCGTCGATCAAGATTGACTAATTGATATAGTTTATCAGCCGAGACAGAATCCAGAGTGGTTTTTTTAACAATCTCAGCTGGAATCTCCATCTCCCTTAAATCGTTTTTTGAGATGATGACTGGGTTTGTGATCGAACTTAAAAAGCGGTTCCTGAAATTTACGATTAAAGAAGAATTTTTAACTTTTTGATATACAACCGAACCGCCTAAATCAATCGCTGCCCCCGAAGGAACAAACTTCGGCACCAAGAGAAGAAGCAGCATGAAAACAAAAAATCCGAAAATTCCTGCTGTAAAGCCCGAGGCGTATTTGGAAGAAGGAAGATGATTTTTGGAAAAAATTACCATTAATAAGCTTAGAAGCAATCCCCAGATTATTACAATTAAAAACGGCAAAACAATAAGCGGGGTGTAAAGAGTTTCTCTCCACCCAAACGAAGCAAAGGCACTCAAAAGCGGATCTAGACATATCGCCGACAAAAACACAGCCATGATGAAAGCGACAAGCGATTTAAGCAGTATCCAAAATCCCACCCGAAAAAAGATTAGGATAAAGGCAACCACAAAAACAATTAACCCAAGGTCGACAATGTTCATAGATACATTCTAACCGTATTTTAGTTCAATCTCCAGCTGTCAATTGCGGCTCGCAAAGCTTGATCCCCTAATATAGAACAATGTATTTTTCGTTTTGGCAAACCGCCCAACTCGCGGACAATATCTTCCGCTGTTATTTTGTAGGCCTCATTTAATGATTTTCCGATGGCCATTTCGGACAAAATACTGGTGGCTGCAATGGCAGAGGCACAGCCAAATGTCTTCCATTTTAGATCGATGATTTTATCATTTTTAACCTTGATCCAAATTTTCATTACATCGCCGCAAGCAGGTGATCCAACCTCGCCAAATGCGTCAAAGTCGTTCTCTTTGAGTTTGTCGTTCATCACGTTTCGCGGATGAAAAAAATGATCTTCAACTTTTGCAGAATAGACCCAACCGTCGCCCCCAGTATCTTTAACGTCGAATTTATTTTTCATAAACAGCACTCATTTTTCTTAATTTTACGACAGTTTCTGAAATTACATCAACTACTTTTTTCATCTGTGAATAATTATTATCCCGCCCTAAACTGATCCTCAAGCTACTATGCGCCGCCTCATCAGAACAACCTAAGGCAGTAATAACGTGCGATGGTTTTAAAGATTGACTCATACAAGCCGAGCCAGTGGAAAGCTCTACCCCCATTTTATCAAGATATAAAATTGCGGCTTCTCCCTCAATACCGTCAAACGTGATATTAACATTGTTTGGCAGGCGATTTTTTCTCGAACCGTTTAAGTGTGAATGTTCGATTTTTAAAAGATTGTTAATCAAAAAATCACGCATTTTCAGCTCAATTGAAAAATTGTGCTTTTTTATAATGTTTAATGCTTCGGCAACCGCGACAATGTATGGAACGTTTTCGGTGCCAGGTCGAAGTCCTCCCTCCTGCTCGCCACCAAACAAAATTGGAGCAATTTTTACACCTTCTTTTATATATAGGACCCCCACACCTTTAAGTGCATAAATTTTCGAGCCATTGAAAGTGAGTAAATCAACACCGAGCGATTTGATATTCATATCAAGATACAGAGTCGCTTGGCAGGCATCGGTGTGAAAATATGGTGTAGCGGTTTTGTTTTTGGATCTGAAACTTTTGATGATACGAGAAATTTTTTCGATTGGTTCGATAGTCCCAATTTCGTTGTTAGCATACATTATTGAAACTAAAATCGTGTCTTTTTTTAGTGATTTTTCAAGCTGATCAAGCTTCACTGTCCCTTCTTTATCAACATCCAAATAAGTGACAGTGAACCCTTCTTTTTCAAGCTGACGGCAAGAATTTAACACCGCCGAATGCTCGATTTTTGAGGTGATGATATGACCGCGGCCAATTGCTCTTGCCACCCCCAAGATCGCCAAGTTGTCCGATTCCGTTCCTCCGGAGGTGAAAATAATCTCTTCCGTCTTTGAGCCTAAAAAAGAAGCGATTGTTTTTCTGGATTGATCAATGGCTTTCTTCGCTTCTCGAGAGTGCCCATATAAGCCGGATGGATTGCCGTAAGCATCGGCAAAATAAGGCGTCATTTTTCGGACTACCCGTCTGTCAACCGGAGTGGTTGAGGCATGATCTAAATAGATAGGATTATGAATCATGAATTATGACGATAAAATCACTTTGGCTTGACTGCCTTCATAACTTCATCGAGCTTGGCGATGCATTCATCGCAACGCGTTTCGCTTTTTTTAGCCGTTTTCGGGCTGACTAGAGCGATCGGGCGCGAATAGCGCATCACTTCGTAGGATTCCCCCCCCTCAACATCCTTCATCACGCGCGAAATCTGTGATTGAAGCTGATTTATGTTGATTGTTTTCATGTTTTCTCCAGCTATCAGGTATCAGCTTTCAGGTATCAGATCTTCTGACAGCTGAATGCTGACGGCTGACTGCTTCTATTGTTTATATAACATTATACATAAGAAGCCCTAAACGTCAATACCCTCAAGCCGAATAGAGTCACCTATGGGTAAAATGGATTGACATTTCGGGTAAAAAAAACTATAATTTCCGCAGACAGAAATCCTGAATCCCGGGAGGTTACATATGGGTTGCAACTGGACCGTAGATTGTGGAAAAGCACCTGTTTGCGGCAGGTGTGAGCACCAAATTGACACTGTGAGAGAAATCCCCGACATAGTCGTTATGAACTACTTGGGGGCAACTGCCCGCCGACCCGATCCGACCGATGGCGACGGGACGAGTATCCCAAACATTTTGAGGCGCATTGATTGCGCACGGGCCAGTACCGATCGCGGATCAAACCCACGCATCAGCCGAGACGGGCAAACATGCGACGAGTTTGACGAAAAGTAAGGGAGGGGAAAGAATGGAAATCTACCACGGCTCGGACGGAGGATTTGGGCAAGGGCTCATCTGCTCCTGCTGCCACCACCAATGTAGCCGAAAAGAGACGGTCCGGGAAATCATTC
>Ga0172380_10001741_pt1 | contig 36885 bp, 51 predicted proteins | sample Leawe162metaG_FD_119747 | JGI IMG/M metagenome (GOLD analysis project Ga0172380, IMG submission 119747) | Leachate microbial communities from a municipal landfill in Southern Ontario, Canada - Leachate well 162 metaG | ecosystem: Engineered > Solid waste > Landfill > Unclassified | place...
AAAAACTCTTTTTTTGCAACTTTGGGGATTTCTCCTGCCACGGTGGTGGTTCGTCCAGACGGGAGAGTCTTTGCGCACGGGGTTGAATTAGTAAAAGTATGATTATCAGCCGGGAATTTACGCAATGCGGATCATAAGGGGGAGCAGATGACAAACATGAAAGAAAAAATTCAGGATTTAGCCGTCGAAGATTTTATCCAGCTATTAAAAAATCTTCAAACTCAATATTTGGAACCACAAATAAAAACAATCATGAAAGGTGAATTGGCAGAATTGCATTCAAAAATAATGCTCGGGTTTCCAAAGGATGAAAATGGCGACCCAGATATCCTTGGGCATAGAAATTACCATGAAGCCCTTATTGAACAAAGCAAAGCGAGAACTGAGTATTGGCAAAAGTTGACTTTTGAACTGAGCAAATGGGGGCTTTTGGGCTTGCTTGCTTGGATGGTGCACGAAATGTGGAGCGCATTTTTGCGGGGGCCAAAACCAGGAGGGTGATATGGCAGAATCATTGAGAGAAAAGCAATCCCGGTTTGTGCTGATGGTTGCCGGGCTGATTGACAAAGCATATGCCATGGGGTTTGAGCTAACCATCGGGGATGCCTTCCGTGACCCGCGATTGCACGGCGTCATGGGAGCAAAGATGGGATACGGGCATAAAAACTCTTGCCATAAACTCCGCCTCGCCATTGACCTTAATATCTTCAAAGATGGAAAATACCTCGAAGGGACAGAAGCCCACCGACCACTTGGGGAATGGTGGGAGGCACAGGGTGGTGCCTGGGGTGGGAGATTCAATGACGGCAATCATTACAGCCTTGAGCACGGGGGTTCAAAATGAAAAAGATTATCTGCCTGACCATGCTTCTACTCTGCGCAGGGTGTACCATCAACTACGTTGCAGATTCTTCCGGCGTGAACATTGACGCTCGCAAAGATATAGCTGTCACTGACCCGACCACAACCGTGGGGCTTCCTGTGTTATGATCCGATTTAAAGATGGGTTCAAGTACCAGCTTTACGAAACGCACACAATAACCCTTCCGTGGCTTGACGGGTATCCTGACTACTCTGGCGACTTCCTGGGGGTGCATGGCGATGTGCTGACCATTGAAAAGGGTTACGCCTGGGACGGTGCCAGCGGACCAACGTGGGACAGCAAAAGCAGTATGCGGGCGAGCCTTATCCATGATGCGCTGTATCAGCTCATGCGTGTAGGGATTTTGCCGGAAGCGGCAAGGGGTTATGCCGACGAAACCTTATACGTCCTCTGCGTTGAAGACGGTATGTTTAAACCCCGCGCCTGGGCGTGGTATAAGGCTGTTCGATTGATAGCCGGCGGAGCTGCCAGAAAAGGAACCGAGAGGGCAATCCAAGAGGCCCCATGAAACTCTACTCCACCTGCAAATGCAAGCGGCATTATGAGGTTAAGGATGCTCACGGGGCAGAGGGGGCTGAGTCTCACGGCTTGTGTAAGGTACTGCTAGAAGCGGTAGGGCTTCAACCCCCTACCGCTTCTTTTTTACACAGACTATATACCATCAAAGTTCCATTCTCGTTGTTTATCTTCAACTTCCCGCTTTTGATACACCCCGCGATTACATCCTCAAAATCCCTTGCCGACGGAAAATGTGTATGGATGAAGCGGTAGACTTCGGTGTAGGGGAGCTTGCCATGGCCGGTGATGTGGGCCAGCATCCGGTCGACATACAAGCTTGTGGAAGACTTCCCGATTTTCGAAAATACCTTTTCCATATCCTTTTCCAAATCCGTAGTCATGGCATTGGCTACAGTTAGATGCTCCACGGAGATTGTAAGCGCATCGCTTGTGGAGGCCGCCAAGACCATCGCAAGTTTGTGGATATGGGATTGCTTACGGCTGAGATATCCCCCGAATTGATCGTTGTCAAGATGGACTGGTTTATGTTGCCAAAGTTCCTTATACCACTCAATTCCCCAGGCTTGAGCTTCCCGTGAGAGCTCATACCCTCCCCGCATTTCCCCTATGGATATAAGGTCTTCTAGAAGCTTCGCCTCTGCTTCCGCTTTGTCATACTGCATAACCAGCTTCGGGTAAGGGACGATTTTAGCCTTAGCATCTGCATAGACGAACACGCACCGGGAAGTAAACCCGCCGCCTATCATATATTCAGGAAAATTCCCGGCAATCCATGAAGGCGTGGTACAGGCAATGATATTGATCCAAGGGTTAGGGACTTCATCATTGCCGGAACCTTTAGTTTGCTTCTTGAAAGCCCCTGGCTTACCATCCCAAAGGTGTACAAGAAGATCCACCATCTTACGGTCACTCGGGTCTAGGAGGTTTCCGAACTCGGAAGATTCTAGGGTCAAGCAACTCATAAGATGATGGGTGTCTTGGTGCTCGAAGGTCTCGGCAGCTTCAGCAAAGCTAGTTACGAGCGATGGCCAGGTTACAATATCCGGCCCAAAGCGTACCCCAGGAACCTTGCGTAAAAGGTTCATGGCGATGCCAGAGGTTGTGGATTTTGCTATAATCCCTGGCGGAGCCACGAACACAATGTAAAAGTTCGGATACCATTCAAAGTGGCCCATATCGAACCAGACTTTGCGGCGTAACGCCCCGGCGATAGCACTCACACCTGACCAAAAGTGCATATACGTCGGGGCTTCACTTACCGATGCATAGTCTATATAAGCTTGTAACCAGTCTGCATGATTGCGCCCCATCATCCACAGGCCCCCCAAGATACAGTTGAAGATTTAATCCCTACGGGGATGATTAAAGGGTCGCCGGGGAAGGGGAGCGGAACCGCACATTCTTCCTGAATCCGGCGCATAGCCCATTCGGTTTTTGAAGTATCGAATTGCCCCGCGAGGGAATCGTGGACTTGGAGTAAGATATCAACTTCAGGTAAGTTATCGTTGATGTTCTTATATCCGCGATTGATCAGGCAGGCAACGGTTGATTGTGGTATCCATGCGACAGCTTGATTGAATATCGTACCTTCAATCCTGTCAAAAAAGTAACACCGATACCCGAAAACATTCTCTACCATACGACGCTTAAAGACTTGATCCTTGAGGTTATCTTGCCATACCTTAAGTTCCGGAAATTTACCGTAATACCATTTCTGGATCTTATCAACCTCATGTACAGACAGCCCCAGACGAGTTGCCAAGCCCTTAGCGGTTCCAAGGTAATGTGTCCCATGACATAGGGATTTGAAGGTACCATACATCTTGTGATGCTTGGTAATGGTAGGGTCTTTGTAATACTCTTTAGCCACTTCAACATATACCTTAGCTCCTGTAGCAAGCATTGATTTCATTTCTGGAATGTTCGCTTCCCAACATACTATACGCAGATCGGCGGAGTCAAGGTCAATGTCGAAGTATGTTTTTCCGGCGTCGGGGATGTAGAGTTCCCTGATGTTGGGGAGTTCAAGCCCGGAGTCTTCTTCGCCGCCTTTGGGTATGTTTTGGAGATTGGCTCCGGTTCCGAAGGCATTTTTGGATGAGGCGAAACGGTAGGTTTCCGTACCGGTTATCTTGAATGTACAGCGCATCCGGCCATCAATGTCTAAAGGGGCTTTGACAAAGGTGGATAGGAATACGGAAAGGCTTCGATGCTCGGCTATACGGTTTAGGAGGGGGAGTAGAAGCGGCTCCCGTTCCCCGAATTTTCGTAAAGCTTCATCGTTGCACGTTACGGCCATTGTCTTACGGTCAAATACCTTCCGCATCCCAAGGTCTTCGTAAAAGAATTGTTGCATCTGGTCGGAAGACTTCGGGTTTAAAGGATGGCCGAGGACGTCGATGAAGTATTGTTCGCGCCTTGCAATTTCGTCAAACAGCATCATGGCATAAGCCCCGCGACGGTCAACATCGACGCGAAGCCCCTTGTCCATGGTTTTCAGCACCGGCCAGAAAAGATCTTGCTGAAATTTATGCACGGATTCAAGGCCTAAGGCGGTCACGGTTTTCCGTAAGGCCCGAGCTACTTCCAGCGTGGCTACGCAATCCTTGCAGTTATAATTCCATCGCTTTACATCGTCGAGCTTGGCGTTGGCTTCCTTGTTTTCATCCTTCCAATATACATGATTCTTACAATACATGGAGGAGATGAAGTCGAGGCTTTTCTTCATCGTGGAAAAGCATGTATGCTGGGAAATCATGGTGTCTTGGTACAGATTCGGAACATAGTGCCAATGGCGCAAGGTGTATTGAGCATCATACCAGAAGCCTTGTCCGATAACCTGACAATTTGCGTGGGTTAGAAGCTTGTAGAGCTTGAAATGGATTAGGGATTCCTCGGCGGCAGACCAGTAATTGGAATCGGTTACAGCCACCTTTACAAGGTTTAGCATAAAAGGGATGCAGATTGCCTCCGACTCCGACCATGCCAAGCCAATGCAGTCTATGTGGCCTGCGCGGGTTTCAATATCCACGCTAAGTTCCAAAGGCCCACGAGAGACTTCGCGCTGGAGCTTGTCGATGGTGGCGGAAACTTGGCCGAAATTCGGCTGAATTATAAAATCATAATCCGGCGGAGTATGGGTTCGAGTCTCGCTTTCCCTTTTAACCCTTTTCAGGTCATGGATGAAGATTGGCCGCTCTGACCATTGCTTGAGGATCATCCCCGGCGGCACAAGGGGTATAACCTTTGGCGCGTAGGTAAGGTTTAAGGAAAGATCGCACACCAATAAACTCCCCCTCCAGGAGCGAATACCCCATTGGCCAGTTAAGGCCCAAAGTACAGCATTTCCGAACGCAATGATTACATTCGGCTGGCAAAGCTCTATTTCGCGCTTTAGAAGTTCTAAGCCGTCCTTCACGGGAGGCAATACAAGCTTGTCACGGACAGCCACATGATTCGGGGTTATCTCCTTCTTCTTCAGAGCAATGAAAGAATTTACGTCGTTCCTGGGCGGGCGTTCCCTGACAAGATTCGTCATGAAGCACTGGCTTCGGGATAGCCCCGCCTCCGCTAGCATCTTGTCCAGCTCGTACCCCGCCGCACCCGCAAACGGCATGTTCTTTACTATCTCCTCCTGCCCCGGCGCCTCTCCAATTATCATAATCTTCGCCGGACACGGGCCTGACGGCATCACACTTATCATTGACATTAACGCGCCCCTTATCTTGTAGAGATTCAGCTTTTAATGCGGCATAGGCTACACAATCTTCTGCGCTGTCTTCGTGGTAGGTTGGTTTCTGCCATTGCCGAACATCTTTAAGGATTTGAAGAAATAACCAACCATCGTAAGATTTTAAGCTATAACCTGTGACAGTATTAAAAGCCGTTACAGTTTTATCCATGCTACGCTCTCCGGAAGGTGCGTCGTACTGCTTTCCTCGCTGGGCCATTAGCTCTTTGGCCTTAGAGAGAAAACCTTCGGCAGAAGCCTGGGGCATATCTTTAACGGTTGCCCCAGGGGTTTTAAAGATTACTGAAAAAATTGGTTTATCTTCTGTCCCACCGACACGTCTGCAACTTTCTACTGCATATCCGAGTATAGAGTCAATTTTATTCTCCATTCTCCATCTCCATTTTCTGTAATCTTTTAAGGCAAAGCCCATAGTATTCGAGGGACTGCTCGATGCCGGTGGCGTAGACTTTCATTAAGTGGCAGGCGGGGAAGATTGGCCCAGAACCGGCGAAGCAATCAAGGACCTTGTCTCCAGGACGCGCGCTTCTCTGTAGGAGATTCGTATAAAGTGAGACAGGTTTTGTCGCTCCGTGTCCGTCATTGGCGTCTGCTCCAGAAGTAATAACATCTGGATAAATATGCGTAACAGGCTTATTTCCTTTGATAGCATATAAGCATGTTTCATACTGTCTCCTGGGGCCACGGTCAGGTAAGGGCACTCGACCGGAGCCGGTTTTGACGTTGATAAGCGGGGTGCGGAATACATACCAGCCAGCGGCTTGCATCATGCGCTTGAGTTCGTGGAAGTTGTCGATATCACACCAGACGTAGGCATGGGCTTCAGGTTTGGTTACGAGGAAAGATAAAGTCGCCCACTCGGTCATAAGCAATTTCCAGGATTCATAAGAATCATCGTAGTGGTGTTCGATACCTGTCATCTTTCCCCCGGCGTCACAGAAGGTATCCGCTCCCATACCATAAGGCGGATCGGTAAGGATAACATCATAAGTTTCTGGTAGACACTTAAACGTCATCCAGGCAAGGCAATCAGCGTTATGCACTTCATGATCCTTGACGGAAAAGGTCTTGCCTACACTGACTGCAAGCTCCGCGTTCTTCCTGCCTTCTTCCTTCCGCTTTAAGATCTTAAACCCTTCATCTAAGGTCTTTGCCTTGGCCACATCGGGATCCTCAAGATGTTTCGCAACAATGTATTCTTTCCTGATTGTTGCTTGATAATGTCCGTCATTCCGTCCCAGAATTTCAAGGGCAGTATCGGCCACAGTCTGCTCGTCTCCCCATAATGCCGCCTGTGCTTTCCTGAGTTCGTGCAGTCTTTGCACAGCTGATGCATGCTCTTGCCAGGACAGGTCGCGACGATGTAAGTTTTCATCGAGTTCGGCTTCTTCGGCTTCAAGGGGGTCGAGGTCTCCGAGGTTGACATAGGGGATATCTCCTTCTTGGAAGAGTTCGCCGTCGAAGGTAAAGTAGCCGCCGAGGGCGAAAAGGTCGGTGATGGCGCGAAGCCTTCTTTCGCCAGCAACGAGGATAAGTTTTCCATCAACTTCTCGGCAGACCGGGGCATGTAAAAGACCTCTATCTCGGATTGATTCTGTAAGTTCCATCAAGGCTTGGGGATCGAATTCCTGCCGCTGACGGTTGGGGTTTATGGTTACGGCGGATAGCTTGGTAATGTGCATGGTTTCTCCGTTGGGTTTGGTATGGTTATCCGGCGTGGCGTGGCGTGGCGGGGTGCGTGGGCAAATTCGTTGATTGCGTGGTGCGTGGTGGCGTTTACTATCCCGCCCCATACGATCCCACGCCATTTCTAATCGCCCGAATTTACCCCGTTTCCGCCCGTTTTAGAATCCCCCGGAATTTACTCACAAAAAGCCCCTTGACCAATCTCGATCAAGGGGCTTTGCGCTACAGGCAGGTATCCCTTGGCTTAGGCTTTTGCGACAGCCTTTACCTCAGCATACACGATACTGGAGTCGTTCTTGTCCGGGCGATGGCCGATGGAAAGGCGAGCCAGGCGACCGGGAAGCATGTTGAAGCTAAAAGGCTGTCCGGCGACGTTGAGGCCGACAGCTTCCCGGAGACGACCGAGGCCGATGTTTTTGCCTTTGCCCATGTCCAGGCCACCAGATTCGGTGAGGTCAAGTATGATGCCTTGTTTGACGGTGACTTTATCCCGGCCCAAGGTAGCCTTGACACCTTCGTCCTCAACCGTCCATACCAGATCCAGGGCCAAACCGCCAACGGAAGGCTCATCACGCTTTGCCCAGTTACGAATCTCAACCTTTTCGCAAGCGCCGAGGAACTCGCCTACAGGTACGGGGATGATGATGGTGTCGTTGGTCTGGTCGATACTGGAATTCAAAAAGCTTTCTGCATCAAACATTGTGTAGCTCCTTTGGGAAATGATTATTGTTTGCAGGTTAGTTGATCCGCCGTGACCCCCTGCCCAGGTACATATAGCGGATTGTTTTTTGTTACGTCTAGCATGGTATATTAGGTTTTGCCAGTAGTCAATCCTCCTTTTGTAAGTTTATGTAATCCAGGAAATGGAAGCCTCTTTGGCTTTCTGGCCTGATCCCATCTATATAGTACACTACTAGCCTTAGCAGCTGTAATAACTTCTCCAGAAGTAGCACAGGCAATTAAACTTTCTAGTAAGATAGGAAGTGCGTCTAAGTGAGCTTGTGCTAGTGCATCGGCGCCTTTCATGCGATTCCTCCCCGAGCTTTCCACTTAGCCATGATCGGGGCAAAGGTCGGCGGGTTTGTGGCAAGGATGGGAAGGTTACGGGTTTTGACGTCGGCTAAAGCTGAAGCCGTGTCCCAAGTCCATTTGTCTCCTTGGCGGGTGCAGAGAATAACGTCGGAAAACATCGGCGGGAGTTTAGGTGCGAGCTTGACCCCGAGTGTGGATACGGTGATCTTAACCCCACCCATGACCTGATCCGTTTCCCGTTCCACATGCGCGATAAGGATAAAATGCGCGGGGCAATTATTGCACAACAAGCTGATGATTTTCTCAACTTGATCCTGGGCAATACCCCAATCTGCTTGGTTCTTGACAGGTTTGCCACCGACGACAAGGCTCATGGCCGCGCGGTTCAAGCCGGAAAGGCCGTCAATGACCAAAGCCTTATCCGCCCCCCAAAGATTGACGGGACCATACTTCTTATCCGTCCGATCATCGGGGAAGTCGTTCAAGGCTGAGAGCAACCCGATAAACTGATTGTACTTATTCCTGTTCGGGTCTACCATCTTGGTGATGGACTCGAAGCTCATGGTGTTGATCTTCGTTGCGGAGTCGATCATATCCGCGAAAGATGCTGAAGGCGCGGCGATGGTATGCCAGTGGAGGTTGGCAGGGACTGGTAGCCCCCGGTCGGTGTAGTAGCCGAGTAAGGATTCCAGCCCCGGCTCCAAGGCCATATAAAATACCTCAACCCCGGCGTCAACCAAGGTTCCGATTGAATGGGTTTTACCTGCACCGGCTGGCCCCATCAGGAGTACGTTGACCCCGGCTAAGGTGCTTTTAATAGGGTCCGCTTGCTTCGTCGTCTCTTCCATGTAACCAACCTCTTGTATAAGCGTTAAGGGTTAAAATAAATTCTTCTTTGATCCATGCGTCAGGTAAGGCAAGACTGAAATCCGTGTCAAACCCTGACCAGATGCTCCCAGGGACAGGCGCCCACCAAGTCGGAGCGCATCGTCGGCAGATACCGCGTAAAGGATACCACGGACGGGTTTGCTTATCGGGGGCTTCTACCAGGAGCCGGGCGTACTCGCGGCCACAGGTCTCGCAGATAAAAACGTGGGAGACAGGGAGACTGCGGATACGGAGAGCCTTGTATGGCTTGGCTCCGTAGTATTTGCCCTCGACGAAACAGTGTTGTAGGTAATTCACCGGGATTATGCTCCTATAATTCGGCGGGGTTTGGATTCCACTTAGCCTCATACTCTTCCAGGCTTATCTGCTTCCGTTCCAAGGGGTCCCAGACCCTGCGCTCGAAATACATATCTAGCCAAGTATCTGGTGTAGGCGATTTACAAATCTGTACCATGCTACACCCACCGTACTCAGTACAAGCATGATCCAAGTTATAATCCCAATAATCATCTTCCCAGCACTTGAGCATCCTTTCCAAATCACGATGAACCTGAACGTACCATCTTTCAATCTCCCATCGTGAGCGATATGTAAGAATTTCCAGATGATCATATTTTGTCTTGAGGATACTGATCCCCCTGACCATGATCCCGGCAGCTTCGATTCCATACCCTTGGCACCCCCAGCAATATCCGGTGAACTGCGACCGGAGTTCCCATTGACGGCCCCAGGTTGCCCCGAGTTGACTAGCTGTTTTCTCATCGACAATGTAAACTCCATTAAGGTATTCTGCGACAAGGTCACTCCGCCCCGTGTAGAGCAACGGATCGCCAAGCGTTGGGTGGTTAAACTCTAACGGTCGTGCGAAGGAAAGCTCGATCCCTGTATGATCCTTGCCAAACATAATCGGCTTCATCCCGTCGTGACCGAAAGGATGTAAGGTGCCGTAGTATTCCAGCGCCCCGCACATACGGTTGAGGGATTTCGCGGACTCCGGCGGGCACTCGAAGTCACCATAGGTTTGGATGAGAGTTTGAAGCCCGGCGGCTATGGCCTCATCCTGATTCATGTTTTCCAGGAAGAACGCTCGCCGCGCGGCCTCGATCCCGGCGGCAAACGCTCCCCCGGCGTGAAGGTGAACGCTTTCGTTCTTACTCTTCCAGTGGCAGACGTACTGCAAATAGAACTTGCGCGGGCAAGAGCGGAAGGTTGAAAGCATGGAAGAGTCGATGGTGTAGGGAAAGGAAGGCTTAGGCATTCTCGGCCTTCTCCTTTCCCCGCTCATATTCAGCATACATACAGCGCGAACATGGGGTTATATGAAGATCAGTACCTTTTACGCGGGTATTGTTACATAACACTTCCCCGCAAACATCACAGTAGACTTCAAAGTCAACGTCTACTTGAACATCAACCGCATGGAGAATAGGCATCTTAAAGTCCCTCCAGCTCATTCAGCAACGCATCCGCGTCAACCGGGGCTTTCGCCGCTTTCCTTTCCTTACTCGCCGCCGAGGTCTTCGCCGCCGCAACCCGCGAGGATCGCAGGAAGGTAATAGCATCCCGCATTTCGTCCTGGGTCAAGGTTCCGGCAAGAGCCTTCTGCCGCCATTCTCCTACTTTTGACTGAAGTTCCGGTGTCATTGACTATCCTCCTTATTATGTTTCGTTCCGAGCCAGGCGGCAATCCCTGTTCCTATAAATAGCATATACCATTCCATTGTCAGTGTCAATCCAGTACTAGCTAGGTTAATACAAGTTGTTTCCTCGGGCGGGTGCAGGCAACGTACAGGCAACGGAAAGCTTCCTGCCGGTTCCGGTTCGCCAGTATATCCGCCGTGTTCACAAAAACCTTATCATAAGTCGAACCTTGCGCGCGGTGGGCAGTTATGGCATACCCATACCGGATGGAGTGAAAGGCTTCCTTGAACGCCCAATAATCTTTCCATAGCCTGCGATTAGCTTTCGCATACTCCGCAAGGTCCGACAGCTTCTTGTGAAACGCGGCGGCAGACTGCGCATGCAACACCCATAAGGTTATCGGATGCCCTTCGTCCATAAACACGACCAGCCTATGGCACTTAAACTCACCATAGATAGGATGATAAGCCTCAACCGAGCGTTCAATCGTGCCTTCGGAATCCGTCGAAGCAAGCGTGTCGCCGCCAGCGAAATCTTTAGCCGGTTCCATCATTATCACACGATCTTCGGGAAAGTATTCCCCAGGTTCCTTGAATATCTTCCGCCGGATAAGGGCATTAAGCTTCTCCACCGTTACATTCCGCCAAGCTATAGCCTTAACCTTACCTATGGCTGAGAAGTTTCCGGCTTCTGCCTCCCTGACGATTTGCTCCTCAAACATATGAACCGGAAGTCGCCAAACCCCTTCCCCGTTTTCATTGTCACTAAACAACGCCACTGAAGGAGCTGGATGGTCCACAACCTTCCGAAGACTTGTTGCAAGGGTAAGGATTTGATTATCATGGCGCATTACCTTTTCCAGGCCCATAGTGTCTTCAATTTCCCATACAGGCGAACGAGCTTCACCAACGGGGGGGAGCTGAGCCGCATCCCCCATGAAGATGAATTTGACTTTTTGTTCCTTTACTGTTTGGTTGATGTACTTCCATAGGTTGCTGTTAATCATGGAAGCTTCATCCACAACCACGGCCTTGTAGCGGTGGAGGTCTACCGGGTCTTCAGGCTTAGTAAGCTCCTTGACCTCGCCGTTGGCTTTAAGCTGAAGCCCGAGTAGACTGTATATCGTCCGACATTCAGGTTCGTAATAATCCCCAAAGTCCTCGTCCCGGAAAACCTCCCGTAAGACCTTTGTCGCTTTATTCGTCGGCGCGGTGAAGATCATGCAGCCTTGAACCCGCCGGACAAGCTCCTGCATGGTGTAAGTTTTACCTGTCCCGGCATAGCCTTGGAGGAGAAAAAACATCCTTGGAGATGCAAGGAAATCCTTCATGCGGTGGAGTGCTTCTTCTTGTTCGATGTTTAGCATTGGATAAACTCCTTCCACGGCATCATATTCATAATCTGCACCATGTCAGGATGGGCAGATGGATGTGTTCTCAGCTTCTTGATATGTGCCCACTCAGCGGCATCGGCGGTGACGACGATCTCAGTCTTGAGGGCGTTGGGCAGGACCGCGCGGGCTTGCTGAGGTTTGAGTGAGGATTTACCTGCATCCCAAGCAGCTAGAAGTTGATTATACGCCGCCGATGATTCCTGACACGAGTGCTTAAACAAGAACTGATTATCTTTGTCCCACCCTTCAAAACCAGCAGGTTCAATAAACTCCATGTCCTTGCCGCCGTAGTTGACATAGCGGGTGGACTCCTGAGCAAAAGAGCAGGGCCGGTGCCGGACAAGCTCGTGGCTGACGCCCCGGTCGCAGATGAACTTGGTGGAGTAGCGGTGGAGAGCCGCAGGGATTTCGTTATGGGGGCAGACTTGCCAGTCACTGTAATAATCTTCGGCTTCAATTTTGCTAGATATATAACCGAACAGCAGTCCGAAATTGCTGAGGAAGGGGGCAAACACATCCTCAGAAAGGTGCTGCTCAGTAAAGAAAGCACAACGCTGCTCCCAGCCCGTGAGGCTACCTCCCACGTAACAGAAGTTATCGTCCCAAGCGATGCTGAGATACTTGCCGACGATCTGAAGCATTCGGGCCTCAAAAGCCTGATTCTTGGGGCGGTCTAAGCAAACCACAAAATTACTATGCTCCACCATAGCCAGATGTCCCGCCGAGATCAGGCGCTTGACGAAGGCCTCGGCGCTGCTGTCGGTGATTTTGTCCTCTGACTTGTAGCAGGTACGCCCAGCCATTTCAATGAACCGCAGGGCGTTGGTGTAATCGGTTGGGACTGCTCCAAAAAATTGTACCGATGGTTTGATGATTTTCATTAAGCTTCCTCCTTAAAGCCGCCTAGGCATGGTGTAAATCCTTGTAGTTTGTAGCTATTCCCTTCCGGGATTAAGCTAAACAGTGAGATTTTGTGTTCATCGGCTACGGCAAGCTCCTTCGCGATGCCGCTTGATTTCTCCCAACCAGGGATTTGTAGTACATACATACAGGTACATTTCCGGAGGATAGGCAGGCATTGATCCAGCCAAAAGTCCGAATGGTTCCGGAGCGCGGCGGGGAGGAAGTCGGCCACTCGATGCCCATGGGTTATAGGGGAGTATACGGCGATTTGTAGGTTTTTCAGCAAAAACGCGGCGGCCTTTGTGGCTTCAAGCTCCCGCGCATGGCGTACATCGGCATCTTCGTGTGTATAAGGACAAGCTAAATAAGCGATCATTCTCTACATACTCCTTCGTTGATGTTGACAGTGAATGCAAACATACCAAGTCACGCCCTTAACCCTATCCCGGTCAAATTCGTGCGTACAAGGCGTTCCATCTCGGCGCTTGGGAACCGTTCCCGAGCCTTCGCAATTTTTGCATTTAATCTCTCCATGATCCCCAATAAGAATCTCCCCACACCCCTTGCAAACCGGGCAATGAGCGTATCCTGACATAAGTTTCTTTCCTATCATTTTATCTCCTTAAAAGTTACTCGCTCGCTATAGTAACCATTACTCTCCCCATACCAGCGAATGGTAACATAACCCTTACGAGTAGCGAGCTTGTAGAAAGTCCAAGTAAAGCTATCTTGGTATTCCTTTGTAATATCTTGTGGGTTTTGGTTGCTAGTTACTTCTTCAGCAACTAAAATCGGCTCACCGACTAAGTCGGCCAAATCCCCTGCAATATCCTCAATGGTTACTGATTCACAACATTCTTGATTGTGATAGAAATGAAAGCGTTTTCCTTCTGCGGTAAGAAATATAAGTTCACCTAGCCCAACCTGTTCTACCTTCAACAGCGTTTTTCCAAGAAGATCTTCTATCTTTGCCATTTTCCTTCTCCTTTAGGATACCTTTCCCATCCCCTGCTGCAACTTGAGGTTTATGCACTCAACCAAAAACCTTTGCCAGGCACCAAACGGAACCTTGCCCTCAAGCTCCGACCACAGAATCAAGTCCACTTTCGCAACCAGATCCTCCGGCAGGCATACAGTCTTCTCCACGCTCTTCGTCACGTTCTTCGGTCGGGCCATTTTGTAATACCTCCAATGCTAGGATTATATCGTTAATATCTTTCTTAGGCTGTAAACGGTGAAGTTCCTGCCGGGGCGGGTTTAGGGCAAGGCAGGAAGTGCAATAAGGAACGGGTACGACAATCAGGTACGAATCTCCAAGCACCCTGGGCTTGACACAAACCTTCGCCCAACGCTTGGGCTTGCCTTCCGCCGGGGCGGTGTAGGATTGAAGTTCTGCGAAGTGGGAGAAGTTTGTTGACTGGCCGCCGCAGGCACAATCGTGCCGAGTAAAGATTGCGTGGCTGGAAAGGGTTTTCCAGCAGGGGCCGATAGGCAAGTCGAGCGGGGGCAGGTCGTCGGCAAAGCGTCCGGTTTTGCGATTCGCCGCTTTGCGTTTCTCATTCATCGTCACGCTTTCGCTAAGTAAAGCATCCAGATCGCAAAGATCGTCTAAAGGATCTTCGTCCTCGTCAACCTCTGTGCCTGCGTCATTCACATCGTCTACTTCAGTCTCGGGGGATACTGCTTGAAGTTGTTCCTGGGTAGCTTCGAACATTGTGCGCCTCCAACATTAAGCTTTAGAAAGGGGAATGGCTATATGCTATCCGTGTTTTGAATATAGATATTAGACCATATTCCGGGGGATAATGCAACTAAGTATTGTGATTATTTTTCCGCCGGATTATGCCAGAATAACCCCGCCGGATAATCCAAGTACAAACAGGTTAGCAGGATACCGGAGGCGCCCGATACTTGCTAACCTGTAGGAAGGGCTACGCAGGAGAGTGCGTCAGTTGGCCCTTACAACGTCTTTGGCGGTTTTTTGGTATCCCCCGCAAAATCCCCTTGCCGCCGTCAAGTATAAATGGATTTTACAGGAGGGGTTATTAACCCTCTAACCAAAGTGGTTTAAGCTAACTCGTCCAGCATGGAATCAGTGTCAACCTTGGAAGCCTTGGAAACCTTTTCAGCCTCGATCTTCTCGATGAAGGGCTTGACCTTGGGGTTGTTCCGAAGGGCGACCTTCTCGGCCTGGGTCTTACCGGCCAGGAAGCCTTTGATATCTTCCCTAGGCTTGCCGGTCATTTCGACCAGAGCGCGGGCCAGGACGGAAGTACCAGCAAGGCCAGAACCGCCTTCGCGCTTCATGCTCCATTCCCCCTTGGTCAGGCGGTCACAGAGTTCCTGCACAGCCAGGACGCAATCATCAACATCTACCAGCCCGGCGATCTCGTCACCGATTTTCTGCTCCGCGCCGTGGGCGGCAAAACGATCCATCAAGCTCGGGGGCAGGGTGAAGTTGACGATACTGCCGTTACGGAAGCGCAGGGACAGGTCGATATTCCCGTTGTCGTCGATGACTGTGTGCTTGATCATCTTCTTCTTGCCAACGAACTCTTCCTGGGAACCGTCTTCCATCGTTACCATCTCAGACTCAGCCATTTTGTGACTCCTTGTATGCTTTCCGGTTTTAGATAGGGAAGTGCGAAAGGCACCGGCATCCATTCGTGTTCCCGTTTGGTATATATGAATGTAGCTGATACCGGGGCAGGTGTCAACGGTTATTTTTTAATGAAATCAGAAACTTCATCGAAAAATATTTTTGGTATAGACTGCCTTGGGGTATCCCGCTCAACGGGTTCTTTTATCAGCTTTCCATCTTCCATGTACCAGCGAAACAAGGCACCTTTGTGCTGTACGATAACCGTTTCTCCCATATAAATCGCCCATAAAGCTATCTTCCTCATAAGGTTTCGGTGGCGGGTATTATTCATACTCCTTTCTCCTTAGAGCAAGCTCCCCCAGGCAGGCATCGCATAGCCAAATGCCCTGGTGACATACTGTACCCGCGCGGCCAGTATGATACTCGCACCGGCGGCCAAAGGTAACATCAAACCCTTCCCTGGATTCCGGCGTGGATGCTTTATGCGCGTCGTTCATAAGGTTAGTCTTGGTCATGCTACCTCCTTCAAGGATGCGCTTTAACATCCAGTTCAAGTTTATCCGCCAGCGGAACGCATTGTATGCCTTTGACGTATCCATCCGGGGCAACGATAGCCACAGCCCGGAGTCCGTGGGCCTCACACTCCTTGGTCTGGCGGAAAACCTGATCCTTAGGCAGTGTTGGGCCGAAGTAGCATCCGCCAAGCCATAGGCAACATACTGCAATCGCTAAAGCTTTCATCTTACGTCCTCCGTTAGTCTGAGTTTGTATCGCGAACCATGCTTGACACCTTCAAGCCCATGAAGGTTAACGCCTCGGCCTAGGTAAAGCATGCGATGCCTGACCTCACGGCAATCCGCGCACCCTGGGCATGATTCCCGTTTAAGCAACCTGAACCTGTATTTAACCTGAAACCCGCGATCAACGGCTTGAAGCTTGGCCTCAGCCCGGACGCGGATACCTTTGCAATCGGTCATGGCTTGACCTCCTTAAACCGGCTTCCCCTCATCATCCGTGTACGCCTTTACCTGGATTGTTCGCGTGGTTTCTTTCATGGCTTCACCACATTATACCCGTTCAATTCCAGGCAAAGCATGTTGACTTGATCCTGTAACACTCGTGCCCCCTCCAGGTTGTCCAGCCAGATAACCACATCTTTTTCGGTTGGCAAAAACTCCCCGCCATCCTTACACCTTGCATCTGGCATATCAGTTGAGTTTATGTCATGAGGTTCGCAAGTCTGCTCAAGCAGAATCCCTACCCTGCCAGCACGACTCACCCGTGTTACTGCTACACATCCATGTCCTAATGCTGTTTCCATTTTCATTTCTCCTCAAAATAAAGTTGCCCCATATCATCCATCATCACATAACCGATCACTGCGCTCTGCCGGTACGCCTCTTCATGGGCCTCTCTCTTGGCAATGTCGTTAAATGCTGGCTGTAACAGTGCATGTGCCACGGCAGCTCCAGCGGCGAAGCACAGGATTATATAGATGATATACCGGGATAGCATATCTTGCGGTACCAGCAACCTCTTACATTCCTTCCGTGTCAAGATTCCCTTCCTTTTCCCACTCAACCTGGGCTTCTAGCTGTACCTGTGTCAGCTCAAACCCTAAAGCGTCCAGGATGTCTGCGTTACAACAATCCGAACCGTATTCAGGTTGCTCGTACTCATCCCGGTAAATTGCTATCCGGCAAGCCTCGCGGCAACTCTTACACTGAAACCTCATCCCTGAATCCATCCGCAACCTCCTTCCAGGTATCTCAAGGCCAATCGCCCGTGGCAGTCATTCGCAAGGTTAATATCCTCAAACCTGACCTCACAAGTCGGGCATTGCCAAGTCTCCGCGCGCCAAACCCAGGCCATGCACTCAGACCCCAAGCACATTCCTGAAGGATTCTTCGCACACGCAAGCTTCCTTGCCGCCGCATCTGTAACAAGCATCTTGTCGCCTCCTATCGCGTATAATAAGGATTAGTCTCTGCCGTAAGCTTGGAACCTTCCTCTTCCACCTGTATCCCTTGTTTTGCCAGCAACCCCATAAGCAAGGTTTCGGACTCTCCGGCTTCCTGCTTTGTCAGCGCGATTTCAAGGCTTTGCAGGCCAGGAGACAGTGTTTGGCGGTAAATAACCACCTTACACCCTTGCACTGTGACAGCGTAAGTGCTTGCAATCGCTACAAGTTCACTGTCTGCAAACTTCGCCTTCTTCGCCCGCCGGATACAGGCATACAGCCTTGCCCGCAGGTTCATGGCTTCTTGATATGAAGGCAGGTTAAGGGTATAATCATTAGTCCCCGCCGCCTTTCGCCAAGCCTGGGCCAAAACATTCCATTTATCCCGGTAAAGCATTGTCATTCGTTGATCTCCTAAGGTTTAGTAATTTGTCCCGGCGGCTACTCAGTACTCAATCTCCGCCGAATTATTCCGGCATAATCTCCGGGAATAACTAACAATATCCGATCCCCCCACCCCTTGCAACATATATTTATCAATCTGTTTTAAGTATATTCGACCTCTGTTCTGGATTATTATAAAGGAATTCATGGAAGTTACTGCAGGAGTTATGAAAGTTAGCCATTTTAGCCGATTTAGCGAAGTTAGTACCCCGGCATCTCCCCCCGCCCCCGTTCCTCCCCGGAATAATTACTAGGGGGTGCAAGCAGTGGCCACCTGAGTGGTGTAGTAGTAAGGTTTATTTTTTTTTTTTTTTTTTGAAAACCTTAGAAGGAAGGGGTATGACACCAAGGACTCAGGGGAAGGATAACCCAGGGGAGATTGGGGGGACGGGGAAGGGGGGGGGGGATGCTAACTCCGCTAAATCCGCGATATCGGCTAACTCGTCGGAACTGTAGCCGGAACAGGCGGGAACAAACGGCTAGCTTTGGGTATATGTTGCGGAATTGTTGGGGAAATGTTATGGAAATTTCGCTCCATTTTGTTAGAACGCGATTGCGCGGGCATGGCGGGGTTTTGAATGGCGGGTATACGGACGTACGGGGGCGGGTATGGAAATGCCGTGGTGGGCCGTTTCCGGGCGTTTTTCGGGGCAATCCCGGCGCATCATCCCGCCCCCGAACACCGGACGCAAAAACGCCTCGGCCAGAAACTACCTGAACCGAGGCATATGGCCCGACGTATGGTGGCTGGTGCTAGTCGTTCAATTCGTCCAGCAGATCATCGCTATCCACCCAGGAAACCCGCTCTGTGCGAATTTCGTCAATAATCGCCGCGATTTTCGGGTTTGCGCGCAATGCGGACTGTTCAGCCTTGGATTTACCGTCGAGAAATTCGCGGATGGCTTCCGGCGTTTTGCGGTCATACAGCCTGCGCAATGCGCGGAACAACAACCCGCCGGACACGCCACCGCCGCCCTCACGGTTTTTATTCCATTCGCCATTTAGCAGCCGTTGGTAAACATCATATACGGCATTGTATTTGTCCTCGATAGAGGCCGTTGCGCCGGTATCGGGGTTGCGGGATATGGCCGCCGCATCGACCAGCTTCTGCTTCAGCCCGTGCATAACCGCCCGATTGACAATGTCCGCCTCCAGCGCCTCTGCGTTCACTGTGATCTGTTTCCCGTTGGCGAAAACCAGTGTCATCTTCTGCCCGTCAATGTTCGCCGCAATATCCTTCTTCGTGGTCTGTTCCATTTTTGCGCCTCTTTCGTTTTGTGTTGCTAAATGGGCCTGATTGCCCGTTGATTGCTAGTTTTGTGCCTGTTCGCCTACAAACATAATCGCCGCCAATTCCTGTACCATTGCCCGGCGGGTAGCCTTTGGGTATTGTTTCCACATCGGGCTATGGCGTAGAATGGTCAGTGCGTCCCGTATTGATTGCATGGTATACATGATCCGCCTCCTCTGTTGGTGTGATCCATTCGTTAAATACACCGTACCAAATTCCGCCGGATAATGCACGAATTATTTTAGCCTGCTATCATTTTTTCCTGCGCCCCATCCCCGCCGCATATTAATGAACGCGCGTAGCAATAACCATGCCAGCCTGCCTATGCAATCATCATGCCATGCCGCTGGCACGCTTCGTGCTATTGCATCATCCATGCCAGCCTAAACATTTTTCCTGCGGCATGAACCTTGCAAGCGGCCTGGGGGTGGGTCAATCGGCAGGCGGGGGTGGCGATTTCGGTGGGTTAACTGTATGTAATCCACACGCGCTTTGTCAGTTTTTTGTTATTCCCGGCATCCCCGCCCCAGCTACTTCTCCCCCCTGAAAATAAAAATAAAGTGGGATCGTAACTCCGGGGTATTATGGAAGTATAATTCCGGGGGATTCTATACTGTTTAGCCGCCCGCCTTTTCGCCTTTCCGCTTGACACGCCGGCGGCCATACTGTATGTTGGGCTGCAGGAGGACACGAAAATGGCGCACGAAGTAACGAAACTGCGGTACACGCACGAAGCCCTGGCGGATATGCTTCTAACCTGCCCGGATATGACCCAAAAAGAACTCGCGGTGATGTTCGACCGGAGTCCTGTTTGGGTGGGGTATACTATCGCCTCGGATGCTTTCCAATTCTACCTCGCGAAGCGGCGGGAGGAGTTGGTTGATCCGGGGTTGATGCTGACGATTGACGACAGACTGAAGGGCTTGGTTACAAAGTCCGTGGACGTCCTGATGGAAAAACTGGAAGAAAACCCGACAGCGGATCTTGCGGTGAAGGCGCTGGAGCTTGGGTCAAAGGCCCTCGGGTATGGCGCGCGGCCACAAGGCGGTGCGGTGGTGAATAATAACTTCGTAGTGGCAATGCCTGGAAAAGTAGAATCCGCCGTAGAATGGGCGGATAAGTACGCCGGCGGGGTTTTAGAGGCAGGTTCTCCCAATGGCTGAGGCGGAACAGATTATACTCTGGCGTCCCCAGGATGGGCCACAGACAGCCCTTCTTGAATGCTCCATCTTCGAAGTCTTCTACGGCGGTGCGCGTGGGGGAGGGAAAACCGAATCCTCCATAGGAGACTGGCTTCAGCATTCAGCTCTCTATGGCGAGGCCGCGGTCGGCATCTTTTTCCGCCGGAAACTCATTCAGCTCGCGGAGGTTATAGCCCGCACCAAGCAAATATTCCCCAAACTCGGGGCTAAGTATAATGAGCAGAAAAAAGAATGGGTTATGCGGAACGGTGCTCGACTTAAGTTCGCCTACCTGGAACGAGATTCCGATGCCGAGGAATACCAAGGCCATAACTATACCAGAGTCTATGTGGAAGAAGTCACCAACTTCCCCTCCCCAAGCCCAATCAACAAGCTTCGAGCAACTTTGCGATCAGTTTCTGGAGTCCCTGTAGGAATGAGGTTGACAGGAAATCCTGGAGGGCCAGGGCATAATTGGGTTAAAAAGCGATACATTGACCCGAATCCAAAAGGATTTCAGATCGTCACAGAAGACTGCGAAGTTGAGGTTGACGGGGTTAAGGGGACTGTTATCCTGGACTATGTTTTCATCCCCTCGAAAATCGGGGATAATGTCCTGCTTATGCGGAATGACCCGACGTATATACTGCGCTTGCGGCAATCGGGTTCTGAGGCATTGGTTAAAGCTTGGCTTGAAGGGAATTGGGATATTATCGACGGAGCCTTTTTCGATTGTTGGGATGATTCCAAGCATGTTTTGCCAACCCGCGAATGGCTGGCCAAACTCCCGCGCCAAGCAACCCGCTTTCGCTCCATGGACTGGGGTTCCGCCCGCCCGTTTTCAGTAGGGTGGTACATAGTATCTGACGGAACCTGGGGATTGCCCTCCGGCGCCTTGTTAAAGTACCGGGAATGGTATGGAGCTACTGGCCCAAACAAAGGCCTGAAAATGACAGCAGATCTTGTCGCACAAGGTATATATGAAAGGGAAAAAGGGGAAGTTATTAACTACGGAGTTGCCGATCCTGCTATCTTTATCAGAGATGGCGGGCCAAGTATCGGCGAGACTATGGCTGTTCACCGGTGTAGCTGGCGTAGGGCTGATAATAAGCGAAAAGCTGGTGCGGAGTTGTTGAGGCAGAGGTTGACAGGTATAGACGGCGTCCCGATGCTTTATTTCCTTGATTGTTGCGAGGATACCATCCGAACCTTGCCGGTACTTCAACACGCTGAAAACGATCCGGAAGATGTAGACACGGAAGCTGAAGATCACGCCTACGACGAAACCCGCTACGCAGCGATGGCGCGGCCATGGATAGGCAAAACCACCCAACTTCCACATTTCCCCTTGCCGAAATCGCCGGGGCAGTATACGATAAATGAGCTGTTGGAGCGTCAACGTAAAAAACGTCTAGCGAGGGCTGAATTGTGAGAAAAGCCGGAAAAGTGAAGGATGATCCGAAAGCGGAAGCGGCGGCTAAAGGGCGTAGTGTTGCCTTTTGGTGCCGGGAAATCGCTGATGCCAGAAAGCGTGAAGTAAAGTTTCGGAAGCTTGCCAAAAAAGCGGTGAGTATATATGAGACTGAAGAAAGCGAAAAAATGCCCTTCAACATTCTGTATAGTAACACTGAGACATTGAAAGCGGCTTTGTATAACTCCACGCCGAAGCCGACTGCTAGCCGCCGGTTCAAGGACGCCGATCCTATCGGGAAGATTGCCTCGCAGTTTATTACTCGGTATCTGGAATTTTTCATCGACTCCGGGGATCGGGATTATTCAGATTTTAACGAACTTATCCTAGCCTCGATTGCCGAGGGATTGCTCCCTGGCCGGGGCTTGACACGGTTTAAGTATGAAGCAGAAATGTCCGAGGCTACTGAAGACCAACCTGCGACTGTGACTTATGAAACTGTCTGTGGGGAAGAAGTCTCCTGGGATAGGGTGTATTTCGGATATACGAAAAGCTGGGCAAAACTCCCGTGGCTTGCCTTTGAACACTTCATGGGGAAGGAAGAGCTTGAGAAAAACTTCGGGGAGGAAATTGCCGCGAAGATTCCTTTGGCTGTATCCGATGTGACTTCTAAAGGCGGTTCCGCTGACGACGAAGAATCCTCTCCCCCGAAAGATATTGGGGAAGCTACCCTCGCGCATATTTATGAAATCTGGGATAAGGACGAGAAACAAGTATCCTTTATCTGCCCGGATTACAAGGATGCGGTGTTGAAGCAGGTGGCTGATCCGCTGGAACTTAGCGGGTTTTTCCCTATCCCCCGCCCGATTGTTTTCGGGAAAAAGATTTCCTCCCTCGTGCCTGTGCCTTTGTACGCTTACTATGAGGAACAGGACAAGGAGCTGAACCGCATCACCATCCGCATCAACAAGATCATCAAGGCCTTGAAGGTTCGTGGGTTTTATGATGCTTCGCTGGAAGGTATGGCCGACGTCCTTACCGCCGACGATAACATCCTGCTCCCGGCGGCGAATGTTGCCTCCATGCAGCAGGGACAAACTCTAGAAAAAGCTATTTGGCTTATGCCGATAGAGAAACTCATCAACGTCCTGCAACAGCTATACGTTCAGCGTCAGCAAGTAAAAGCTATTATTTACGAGATCACTGCAATCGCTGATATCATGCGCGGCGCAAGCCAGGCTTCAGAAACCCTTGGCGCCCAGGAGATTAAAGCGCAATGGGGTAGCCTGCGGTTGAAAAGCATGCAGAAAGAAGTCTCCAGGTATGTCCGGGATTGCCTGCGGATCGTGGCGGAGATCGGGTTCAAGCAACTTAGCCCCGAGACCTTGATGCAGGCTACGAACCTGACCTACCCGACCAGGGAGCAAAAGGCTCAAGCACAGGCAATGGCAGCACAGGCGCAGCAGCAAGCGGCTATGTTGCCGCCGGAAGCCCGAGGGCAAGCCACCCTCCCGCCGCAAGTACAGCAAGCTTTAACCCTCCCGGCTATCGAGGACTTGATGCAGGTTCTTCAGGACAATATGCAACGCCGGTATAAGGTTGATATTGAAACCGACTCCACCATTGCCCTGGAATCGGCAAACGAAAAGCGGGATATTGGCGAAGCTTTGAACGCTATCAGCCAATTCCTCAACGGTGCGTTGCCGATGGTGCAAGGGAAAATTCTCCCATTCGCGGCTATGAAGGCGATTCTACTTGGCATCGTTCGGCGGTTTAAGTTCGGTACGGAGGTTGAGGGGGAAATTGAGAAAATGGTTGAACCTCCCCCTCAACCTCCAGAGGAAAAGCGAGCTGGGCCTGATCCAAGAGTGGAAGCGGAAAAAGCGGCGATTGAGCTACAAACCTTGAAAGCCGAAACTGCGGCAAAAGCCCGGAAAGCCCAGCGGGACGAGGAACTCGCGGTTATCGAAACGCAACTTAAGCTTAAAGACCTTCAGCGGCAGGATCAACTTGCGGATGCGAAGTTCAAGAGTCAACTCCACCAGCTTCAGGTAAAGGCGAGGACCGCAGAGGTAAAAGCTTTGGAGACTGTCGTAGGAGGTCAAAATGCCACTATATGAATATGAATGTAAAATCTGTGATAGGATTGTGGATGTGGTTATCAGGTTGAGTGAACTTGACAAACCACAGCATTGCCGTATGTGTGGGAGCGGAATGGCAAGGCTTATGTCCGCCCCGCATATTCAGATGGATTATCCTGGGTATCAGTGTCCAGTTAGTGGAAAATGGGTTGAGGGCAGGGCTGCCCATAAAGCGAACCTCGCCAAGCATGGGTGTCGGATACTGGAGCCTGGGGAACAAGTGGACAGAGATAAGCGCCTGGCTGCCGAGGATCGGGATTTTGATAAAAAACTTGAACGTACGGTCGGCGAAGCTATCCACGCGATGCCGCCGGAAAAACAACGTAAGTTGGCTACGGAATTGGAGCATGGGGCTTCTGCAACTGTGGTACGACAGTAAAGGAGAAATGGAAACATGGCGTATTTAATCAAGGGGCAGGAAGATGAAACTGGATTGGATATGGAAGCAGCTGTCGCGGATATTGCCGACGGACTTGGACTGGAATCAGTTGATGCTGGCGACGACGGGGGTGACGTTGATGGTGTTGAGCCTTTGGGTGATGCTGGTACTACTGCTGTGGACAAGCCCGCGGATGCCGATGTAGAGGCACCGGAGGCGACGGATACTGGAGCTCCTACCAGTGAGTCTGCCCCCAAAACCTGGCGCCCGGAAGCGGCTAAGGCCTGGGAAACGTTGCCACCAGAGGTTAAGGCGGAAGTTCTCAAACGTGAAGAGGATATGTTCAAGGGGATTGAAAGCTATAAAGGGGAAGCCGCCCTCGGCAAGGCGGTCAAGGAAGTAGTAACCCCCTTCATGCCCGCGCTTCAAGCCGCCGGTATCGAACCCATCTCCCACATCAACAAGCTCCTCCACGCGCATCAAATCCTTTCCACAGCGCCCTTGGAGCGAAAACAGGCTATCTTCCAAAGCCTGGCTTCCGAGTACGGTGTGACCTTGGGTGAAGCCGGTGACGCCCCCTACATCGACCCGCAAATCGCTAACTTGAACAAAACCATTGACGATCTTCGAAGTAGGCTTGATACTACCGACAGGATAAAGGCAGAAGCAACCAGGGAAGAGCTGAAAAAGGAAATTGATACTTTTGCTGCTAACCCTGCCAACGTTTATTTTGATGAAGTCGCTAACGACATAGCGCACTTGCTCAAAACCAAAGCGGTTGGAACCCTTGCCGAAGCCTATGAAAAAGCTGTTTGGATGAATCCGACTGTCCGTGCCAAAGAGGTCGCCCGCTTGGCGGCGGAAAAAGAATCTCAGGCAAAAGCGGAGAGCGCGGAGAAAGCGTCCAAAGCGGCGAAAGCAACAGCAGCAAATGTCAAAACCACACAAAAACAAGGACGCGGAACGGCTCCTGTTGGAAGTCTGGACGACACCCTCACTGAGGTTCTCGGCAACATAAAGTCGAGATCGTGACCAAACTTAAAAAGGAGTAACTTACAATGGCATCACCGAACAGCATTTTTACCGAGCTGGTAACTACCACCTACCGGAAGCACCGGAAGGACGTCAAGGACAATCTGTCCAAAAACAACGCATTGCTTGCGCGCCTGGATAAGAAAGGCAACACGCGGTCTGAGGATGGGGGTTTGACCATCGTCGAGTCCCTGGACTATGCCGCAAATTCCACTTACCAGCGTTACAGCGGCCTTGACGTATTGAACATTGGTGCTTCAGACGTTATCAGTGCCGCTGAGTACCCATGGCGCCAGATCGCTATCAACGTTGTGGCTTCCGGCATGGAGCTCCGCATCAACTCCGGCGATTCCAAGATCATATCCTTGGCAAAAGCCCGCATGAAGAATGCAATCCGGACTTTCAAGAATAACTTTTCTTCCGACGTGTACAGCGACGGTACCTTGGCCAACCAGATCAACGGCTTGCAAGCCCTGGTTTCCGATGCGGGTACCGGTACTGTCGGTGGGATTGATTCTTCCGTCTGGCCCTTTTGGAAGTCCATCGTGCAGTCTGCGGCGGCTCCCTTGCAGGGTGGCGGTGCGATTGTCCCCAGCGCCACCACCATCGAGTCCTTGATGTTGCCCTTGTGGATGGAATTGACTCGCGGCGACGACAAGCCGGATCTGATCGTGTCTTCAAACGACTACTTCACGTTCTTCGAAACCTCTCAGACCTCCATCAAGCGCTACACGGACTCCGATTCGGCTGACGCCGGATTCCTGTCCATGAAATACAAAGGCGCCGATGTGATCTTCGATGGTGGCTCCGGTATCCCGGCGGCTCATATGTACTTCCTGAACACCGACTACCTCCAGAAGGTTGTTCACAAGGACGCGGATATGACCACCATGGACGAGATGACTCCTGTGCACCAGGATGCTGTTGTTATCCCGATCCTCTGGATGGGTAACCTGACCTGCAGTAACCGTTCTATGCAGGGCGTGGTGAAGGCGTAATCAATCTCCCCCGGATTATGATTGTATAATCCGGGGGAATTACCAATTTTCGATTTAAAGGAGTTTCATTATGAGTCAGTTTATCATTCGTGAAGGTCTTGTTGGTATGCAGGATATCGCAGTTACCAGCACCACCAAACAGCATCCTCTGGGCACCGTTGTTAAGGCCGTGGATATCGCCTCTACCGCATACGGTGAAGGCGAGTTCATCTACCTGAAAGGCGTTGCCTCCACGGTTGTAGGTTCCTTTGTAACCTATAATGCCGACGACGGCTCCACCGTCCTGCTCGCCGCTAACGCAATCGGCCCCGTGGCCGCTGCAATGTCCATCAACGTTGCCGATCAGTACGGCTGGTACCAGATCAAGGGCAAGGCAGTCGGTAAAGTTGCCGCCGCCTTCGCTGACAATGGCCTTGTCTACGCCACTGCAACCGCAGGCACTGCCGACGACGCCGTTGTCGCTGGTGATCGTGTGAAGAATTGCCTTGGTGCCAGTGCCATTGACACCCCCTCCACCGGCCTTGCCGAAATGAAGATGGATCACCCCTTCATGGACGACGCGACTGCCGCGTAAGCCAAAGGGTAAACCTAACGGGGGCTTCGGCCCCCTAACTTTTAAGGAGTTTTTATCATGGTTGAAGTTGCGGCGGAGAGACCTCCCTATGTAACGTTTGAAGTAAGGGCGATTGAGGACAGGAATGCTTCTATCGAGCAAGGGCATTATGTGGCGAAGGACGTTGACTTCGCCCTTATCACCCCGGCGGGAAGTAAAGACAGGATCGAGCGGGTTGTGGCGGAATGGTTTGCGAAACTGGAAGAAGATGTTCGTAGCCAGCGAGTCGATCCTGCGTGGCCGGCGGCTTTCAAGGAGGCATACAAAGCCTGGAAAGACGGTCGTGAAATTCCTGTCAATGGCACTCCTATCTTGACTTGGCCTTCGCTGTCTCCTGCCCAGGTAAAAACTCTCATTGACTGCCAGCTTCGTACTATCGAAGACTTGGCTGTTGTGAATGAAGATACCCTCGCACGTATCGGCATGGGAGGTCGGGCGTTAAAGCAACGTGCCATTGACTGGCTTGCCTCCGCCGCTTCCATTGGAAAACCTTCCGAGGAGCTTTCTAAGCTTAAAACCGAAAACAGTGATTTGAAACAGCAAAACACAGACCTACTGGCAAAGGTGAAAGGGCTGGAAGCCAAAGTGCAGGTACTGTCAACACCTTCTAAAGGCTAATCATGAATATCCTCCAGATTGTTAATGAGTTTTGTCGCCGGACAGCCGTTCCGGTTCAAGCTGCTATGGCTACGTCCCAGGATGATCAAGCCCTTCAGCTTATGGCTTTATGCAATGAAATTCTTGATGATCTTGGGGAGAGAAAAGCCTGGACAATGCTTCATACAGAAGCAACTTTCACCACCTTAGCCGCCGAGGATCAAGGTGCCCTCGCGACTATTGCTTCCGGCGGCTATACCAGTATCATGGAGGGGGTATTGTTCGACAGGACAAACAGCCAATATATCCTTGGGTCTGTTTCTCCTTCTCAATGGCAGGCGGCCAAAGCGAACCTTTCCTCGATCTCTGACACACAGTATCGGGAGATGCAAGGGCATCTTTACCTAACCCCTGCCCCGGCCGCAGGAGACACAATTGCGTTTGAGTATGTGACTTCCTATCCTGTAGTAGATAACTCAACCGCGCCTGTTTTGACCTCTAAAGCCTATTTTACGAGTGATGCTGACACATGCCTCTATCCGGATAAGCTTCTTATCCTTGGCCTTCGGTGGCTCTGGAAACGTGAAAAAGGCATCCGCTACGGGGAAGAGTTTCGGCATTATGAGTCAGCTGTAGTAAACTTCATGGGGAAGGATGGCGGAAAACAGGCTATTGATATCTCTTGTGATGCGCAACCTGCTAATGGTATCATAATCCCTGACCGGAGTTGGCCGCTATGAGACAAGCTTTAGAGGAAAGTAGGTTACAGCCTGGGCAAAAAGTCTCCCTGCCTTCCCCGACCGGTGGCTGGAACGCGCGGGACTCTGTAACCGCAATGGGGAAGAAAGATGCTATTTATCTGGATAACTTTTTCCCACGCATGACAGATGTTATGCTCAGGAAAGGTTGGGTTGAGTATGCAACAATACCTGAAGATACTGCTCTGTCGCCGCATAACATTCGTACGCTTTTTTCCTATGCACCACCTTCTGGTGACGAGGAACTCTTCGCGGTGGATAACACCGGAGTATATGATGTAACCGGCGGCGGGGCAGTTTCTACCAACCTTTCCGCTACGACTAATGGGGAGTGGCAGTACCAAAACATGACAACCCCAGGAGGAAATTTCCTTTGGGCATGTAATGGGGTTGATAAATGTAAGTTATATGACGGAACAACCTGGACGATGCTGGACGGAACGTCTACTCCAGCGCTTACAGGTATCACTTCTACCGATGTAGTGAATGTTTCGATCTTCAAAAATCGTCTTATTCTCACGAAAAAAGCCTCTTTGTCCTTTTACTATCTGCCTGTAAATTCGATTGCTGGTGCGGCTTCGGAGTTCCCTTTAGGCAGTCTGTTTAACCTCGGGGGGTATCTGGTTGCAACAGCTTCTTGGTCGTTAGACGGCGGCGAAGGTGTAGACGACTATTTTGTAGCAATAACCTCTAAAGGCGAAGTTGCTGTCTACAAAGGAACCGATCCGAATGACGCTACTGCCTGGGCACTTACAGGTGTATTTCAAATCGGCGCCCCCCTTGGCTACCGATGCTTTACCAAAGTAGGTGGTGATCTTTGTGTCTTGACTGTCCAAGGTATTTTCCCTCTTTCCAAGGCCCTTATTAGTTCCAGTGTCAATGCCGGAGCTGCTATTAGCGATAAAATCGTGTCTGCTTGGCAGGATGCCGTAACTGCGCAAAAAACTGCTTTCGGTTGGCAGGCTACGCTTTTTCCTGAAGCTTCTATGCTTTTGGTAAACGTGCCTATAGGCAGGAATGATGGCTTAAATATTGTTTATGCTTATCAATTTGTAATGAATACTCAAACCGGAGCCTGGGCTAGGTTTACCAATCAGCACGCAGAAGCTTGGTGTGTACATAATGGAGAGCTTTACTTCGCTTGTCATAATAAGGTCGCTAAAGCTTGGACTGGCGCAGAAGATAATGGGACGATTATTGATGCGAAAGTTAAGCTTGCTTTCCAAGCCTTGATAGCGTCGGCAACCAAGCGCGTTACAATGTTCCGCCCGAATATGACTGCCAACGCGGATGTTACCCTTACTTTTGCCATTGATGTGGATTATAAAGACGATCCGAATATTGGTAGTAGTTCTGGCCTTGCGCTTGGCGGAGACCGATGGGATGCGGGGGTTTGGGATTCTGCCCGATGGGTAGGAACTGTTACGATCTTAAAGTGGCGTACCGTTTCCCATTCTCCTGGCGGCACTTTGTCTTTGCGCTTGCATTTGGAAACCAAAGGTGTTAGTCTTACCTGGAGTGCGGTGGATTTTATTGTCGAAGGTTGTGGTTTGCTTTAAAAGTTCCCTGTAGTCTCCTTTCACCTACCCTCCGGCGGGGGTTAAGATTAACTTACTGCTGGAGGGTTTTCTATGCCATACCTCCCCTTGAAAGCTTAAAATGATTATCACCGAGGCAAGCCGACAACCGGAGATGCTTGCGTGGCTTTGCGCGCGGGCTGGCGGCGATCCGGCTAAGGTCAATGGCATGTGTATTGGGAATGAGCTTAACGGGGAATTGGTAGCGGTTACAGGGTATGATTGTTTTACAGGAGATACTGTCAGAATCCATATCGCTGGGGAAGGAAAGGGAAATTGGTTTTCGAAGGATTTTTGTTGGTATTGTTTTTACTACGCTTTCGAGCAATTAAAAGTTAAAAAACTCATAGGGCATGTTGCTTCGTGGCAGACACGAGCTTTACGGTTTGATAAACATCTTGGGTTTATGGAAGAGGAAGTTATTGAAGGGGGTGCGCCGGAAGGTGACTTGCATATTCTGACCATGACCAAAGATCAATGTAGGTTTTTAAGGAGAAAATAAAATGGGCTTTGTAGGAGATATTGTTGGAGATATTTTTGGTGGTGGCGGGAGTGACGCGCCTCCGCCTCCTGATCCGTATGCAACCGCAAACGCTCAGTACGGCATGAACGCGGATACCGCAAGGGTGAACGCGGCCCTCGACCGTTACAAGCAAATTACGCCTTACGGTACCTTGGACTGGTCTAACTCCGGAGACAAATGGACGCAGACACAGACTCTTACACCTGAAGGGCAGTTTCTGCTTGATGCTACAAATAGAATGTCCAGGGATTATGCAGGACTATCTGACACACTTTTCGATAACGCTCGTGCCGATCTCGCAAACCCTGTTCCTCAAGCAAATGAACAGACACGGCAGGCTGTTGAAGACGCCTTATATCGTCGTGCGACTTCAAGGCTTGATCCGCAGTTTGCACAGCAAGAATCTGCTTTAACTTCAAGTCTTGCTAATCAGGGGATTACACTGGGAAGCAATGCCTATGACACAGCTCAACAAAATTTCATGATGGGCAAGAATGACGCTTATCAAAACGCTATGGATTCTGCAGTGGCTCGCGGCGGCGCGGAAGAGACACGGCAACTTACGAATCAGGAGACTGCTCGGAATCAGGTGCTCAATGAGCTTAATGCTTTGCGGACTGGTTCACAGCTCACAAACCCAACCTTTAATCCTGAAAATGTTTCGACAAATGTTGCGCCGACGAACTTGATGCAAGGGGTTTATAATTCCTATCAAGGAGATTTGAATAACTATAACGCCGGGGTAGGTTCTTCGAATAACATGATGAGCGGATTGACGGGCCTTGGTGCTAGTTACGCTGGAAGTGCGGCTGGAAGTAGTGCGATTACCGCAGGGGCAACCGCTCTAGCCTCGATGTTTTAGGCAAACTTATGCAACCTATTGACAAGCCTATAACGTCATATTTCAAGGAACCTTCTATAGGTGTATGGGCTTCGGAAGAATTTATAGCCGCCGCGTTTCAGGAAGAAAAGGCTATTCGTTTGGACATATGTCGCTTGGACTTACAGGATGGTTTAACCTGGGATATGCTACGGGAGATTAAAAACGCTTGTGGCTTTGCAGACTACGACGGAATAGAGTTTTATCCCAGGGAGCAAGATGTTATAAACACTGGAAACATTCGGCATCTTTACCTTTCTAAAGAACTTTTGCCGCTGATACGGAGGAAATAAAATGGCTGGATCAATGCCGACATATGATTACGAAGTGGAAAAAGATGCCTTGCTTAGGAAGCAGAAAATAGCCGACGCTATGCTTTCCCAATCCGTTTCCCCTTTGGAGATTCAGCAAGTAGGGCCTGTGGCTTCGCGCGTAAGTCCGTTTTCAGCGGCGGCAAAGATTCTTCAAGGCTATATGGCTGGTAAGGAAACCGAAGGGATTAAGAAGGAAAAGGCGGATTTGGCGGAAAGGTATAGTTCTGACCTTTCCTCAGGCATGCAGGATTTTATGCGAGTGTCTCAGGGATATGAAGCGCCGGAAAGCCCTTCCGAAGGCGCGCCAATGGTACAGGTTCCGCCGGATAAAAAGCGCGCGATCCTGGAAGCTATTGCCTCGAACCATCCAGTTTTGCAGGCACTCGGGATGAAGCAATTAGAGTCGCTGAGCAAAGGCGAGGATTTGGGAGAGGTTGGTGGGGTTGTTTATGATAAGGGGAATCGGCAAATCGTTACTCTTGGAGGAGCCCAGCCTACACAAAAAAGCATTAACGGCGATTTGTATGAGCTGAATCCTTCTACAGGGCAATGGAAAAAGCTCGACAACGCTCCAAGGATCAATAACACCACCAATGTAAGTGTAAGCCCAACCATCAAGGGTGAAGGGAAGTTCATGGAGCAGCTTGGTTCTGACACCGCAGCGGCTGTAACTATCGCAAGACAGAAAAAGCAACAAGCACAAAAAACGATTGAGCTTACCAACCAACTTGAAGGCTTGGGCAAAGCTGGAACTTTTAGCGGGCCTTTGGCGAATGTTGGGACAGTTACTGCTTCTTTCGCAAACTCCCTCGGCATCCCTGTGGATACTAACAAAATGGCGAATAGTGAAGCTTATAAGCAAACCATTATGCGGCAAGTTGCGGATATTATCACTGCGAGTGGTGGCATCGGTAAGTCCTTTTCCGATGCAGACCGCGAGGCTTTTCTTAAGCAATTTCCGGAGCTTATTTCCAGTCAGCAGGGTCGTGCAAGGATTATCGCAAATATGCGGAAAACTGCTACAATGGATATCGACTACGCTGACACTGTGCAGAAGAAACTTGAAACCGATTTTCCTGAGGCGGCAAGACTTTTTGGGGTAGCGCCTTCTAACGGGAATTTTCCTGTAAATCCAGCGACACCCGCAGCGAAACCTATGCGGAGGTTTAACCCCGCCACAGGGAGGATTGAATAATGCCGCAGATAATTGAAGTCCCTGGAATGGGGCAGGTTGAATTCCCTGACGGAATGGGGGATCGGGAGATTGAACAGGCTATTCAGGCTAGTATGCCTAAAGCAGAAGGTATGCTGGAAGAGGCTGGCCGTGTGGCTGATAAATCTATCCGTGGTGGGTTGCTTGCTATCCCTGAATTGGCTTCGATGCTGGCTAAAGGTGCAAGGGTTCCGGCGGAATGGCTTGCGCGGAAAGTGGGGGCAACCGATGCTGATATGGTGGCACCTTCTGTGCTGGAAACCTTACCGGAGAAGATTAAAGCTGTAACAGGCGGGGAGATTGCACAACCACAGACAACTGCCGGAAAGTATCTAGGTTCTGCTGGTCAAGGTGCTGTTGCGGCGGTAGCTGGCCCTGGGGGTTTAACCAATGTTGCTAGAAACTTGCTTGTAGGAAGTTCTGCTGGTACAGGAAGCGAAGGCGCGGCGCATCTTCTCGGTGACAATGCTTTATCGCGAATCCTCGGGGCTTTAGCTGGGGGTGGAGTAGCTGCAGTAGGAAGTTCAGCTGTCCCCAACGCAAACAAGCTTATCAAACAAGCTACCTCCCACATGAAAGATGTTGACTGGCGGCGAGCTGGTGTGCTTGAAGGTTTACTGGAAAATACCGGGATATCCCACTTGAAATCGCAACTCCTAGGCCCAGCTTCCACCTTGGACGATCTTACCTCAGTTGCTGGTTCCCATCCTTCAGTCCGTCCGCAGTTGCTTGGCGCGGTGCGGAACTCCCCCGAAGAAGCTCGTAAAGCTTTCGAAGTTTGGTCTTCTGGGAATCTTCCGCCTGGGGTAGGTAGCCGTCGGTCGGTATTGGAGGACGTACAAGGAGCTGCCGAGGGGGTAATTGATACTCTGAAAAAAGACGCGAATAAAGCCTACGTCAACGCTTTGCCTGACGGTGTATCTGCTGAAAGATATGGGAAAGCCTTTGTAGACACGCTCCGAGGGCAACTTGAAACTTTGGTGAAAGACCCTGAACGCTATGGGCCTAACACCGCCGGCGGTCAAGCTATCCTTAAGTTTATGGGAAACCATCTTCCACCATTGAAACCTTTTCAAACTGTGCAAAAAGGTTATATCAATAACCTTGTAAAAGATCTGAATACTATTGCGGAAAAGGAAGGGTATAAAGGGCTTCCGGTGAAAGACATTCGCGGGATCTTGAAAGATTTTACTGTGGATGATTTCGGAGCTGCGCGGGAGGCCAAAACTGCTTTCATGAAGCAAAGTGTTAATCCGGTTGAGCGAGGGTTGACGGGGCAGATCGCGCAAATGGGCGGTGGGGTTAAGCCTGACAGGTTTACGGCAAAGGAAACAGCGTTGAAGCTTGTATTTCCTGATAAAACCCCACAGCCCCAAGAAATCGCTAAACTCGGAAAGGAACTTGGCGGGGATGCTGTTGGGCAGATGCTCCGGGAACACCTTGCCACGAATATGGAATCCGCAGTGAAAATTGGAAAGCAGGAAGGTAAGGCTTTGCAGGCCCCCTTTGATTTTCTAAGCAAGGTTGCAGGGACAAATGCTCAGAGGCAGAACCTGGAAGCGGCCTTGCAGATTGTGGCTAAGGATTCCGGCGCAAACCCGGCGGCAGTCAGGAATGGGTTTTATAAACTCATGAAAGCTTTCGGAACTACCAAAGACCTTAAACTCCCAGAAACCGTAGATCGTGCGGTGTTGGCTCAGCAAGGTGGTGTGAATGTTCCTGGACTACTTGTAGCTCCTCAGTCTCGTCTTGGTCGTTACTTGTGGGAGCGTACGACTGAAAAAACCTACCGCAAGATTGCCGAGATTATTACTTCCAAGGATGGATTAAAACAGCTTGAGGAAATTGCAAAAGCACCGGATAGTAAAGTAGTGCAGGCATTAACACGGAGTCTGGTAGTAGCGGCGGAAGATGAAGGGGATACTAAATCCACCGGAATTACTCCAGAATAATCCCAGGGAGAAACGACTATGGCTTTTGATGGAAACGGAAACTATAACTTACCAGTCCCGGAGTTCCCTGCGGTGGCCGGGGAGTATATCCGGGCCAGTGACTTTAACACCATCATGCAGGATATCGCCGCAGCGCTGTCTAAGTGCTTGGTGGAGGATGGTCAACAGCCTTTGACCGCTAACCTTCCTGCGGGAGGGAAAAAGGTTACGGGACTTGGGGCTGGGACAGTTCCTGGTGACGCAATACGCTATGAACAAGGAGCAAAATTGGCTGGTGATACCTTTATCGGCCTCGTCAACTTCGCTGCCGGGGCAAACATAGCATCTGCCGCTACGATTGACCTGGCGGCGGCCACCGGGAACAGCCCACGGATTACGGGAACCACGCCGACTTCTGCCGTGACGATGAATACCGGCCAATGGGAACTTGTAGTCGCCGACGGTGCGTGGCCCTTGACATATAATGCGACTACAAACAAACTCAATACTAATGGGGGAAACTACACCTGTACGGCAGGAGACCGTGTTCTATATCATAAGGATTTGTCCGGTGTTGTACACGGATCGATCTTCAGAACAGACGGAAAACCCGTCATCAACCCGACTAGCCTTTCCGATGTGGCATTAACGACAAACACTGGCATACAAAATCTGTCATCTGCCGGATCAACATTATTACTTGATTTAGCAACGACCACCACCGCAAGTGGCAGACAGCAGGTCGGAAACCCTGGGACGCCAGATCTTTTCCGTATCAAAAATGTAGCGGCGACAGCCATAGAAATCGATTCTATAAATTATGTATACCCTGGTGTTGATAATATGCAAAACCTCGGGAAAGCGGCAAACAGATGGAAAGAGGTGTTTGCCGGAACGGGCACTATCAACACTTCAGATGCTAGGCAAAAAACGGAAGTGTTTGCACTATCGCCAAACGAGATAAATGCAGCTAAACAGCTTGCTGATGAAATTGGATGGTTCCAGTTTCTTACTTCTGTAGCCTTAAAAGGTGATGCAGCAAGGCACCATATCGGCATGACGGTACAGAGAGCTATCGAGATAATGGCGTATAACGGGCTGGACCCAATGGCCTATGGGTTTATCTGCTATGACACATGGGGAGATTTTACAATTGATCATCCAGAGGAACTTGATGATGATGGAAACATACTCCATGAGGCGTGGACAGAGGTTGTAACCAAAGCCGGTGATTCGTACGGTTTCCGTGCTGACCAACTTTCCTTGTTCATACTCGCTGGCATTAATTCCAGAATTAAAATTTTAGAGGAGAAATAATATGTCGGTTCATTTGTTTGCAGACTCATTCGGAGACGGGACTGGCGCATCTGTGCCAGAAAAAAGTTACGAAAATTTACTTGGGGTGGAGATTGGAACAATCTTGAATCACTCGCACGGCGGAGATATGTGGGCAGACCAAGCCGCGAATGTATACGCCTCAACCATTGTTATAGGGGATATATCAATGGTTGAGCTCGGGTGCAACGACCAAAGGATTTATCTCTATGATACCGTGAAGAGGGACTATTACCTGAAAGGGATAGCGGCTCTTGTTGGTTGGCTTGGATGCAGCACAAAATTTACCGCTAAGTTGTTTGGGGCTGAGACCGGATCGTGGGAGGATACTTCGCTTTATCCTGCTTTATCGGCGCACGGTAGGACTGCACTTGCTGTCGGGGCAACAAAAACTTTCACTGTCAACGGCTATGTTGCATATGTCTGTTATCTACGGAAGGATGGACAGGACGGAGCTTTTGAGGTTAAAATCGATGGTGTGAGCAAGGGAGTTTTCAGCACTAATGCCCCTGGTCTTACTACATACAATGGGAAAACATACGGACCACAATTGTTGCAGTTCAAAAGCCTTGGTCCTGGTCAGCATACTGTTCAAATTACCCAGACACAAGCGGGTAAGGCGTATGTCGAATGGGTTGCTGGGTCAAGTGACCAAGTGACTAGGCCGGAGGTACGAGTAGCTAATATCACGTACTCTGGCACTTATCAATGGGGTGGATCTAGCGCAAATGTCGATGCGTACAATACTGATCTACAGGCGATGGTAACTGACTTATATGCACAGGGGTTCCGCGCTTCTATAGTGGACATAAACGCGGTAGTTGACCCGGCACTTGATTTGGCTGGTGATAGCCTCCATCCGAACGATACAGGGCATCTGAAAATAAAAAACTCTTTTTTTGCAACTTTGGGGATTTCTCCTGCCACGGTGGTGGTTCGTCCAGACGGGAGAGTCTTTGCGCACGGGGTTGAATTAGTAAAAGTATGATTATCAGCCGGGAATTTACGC